>Ga0209400_1000025_pt1 | contig 143095 bp, 184 predicted proteins | sample M_130807_EF_Meta_FD_187313 | JGI IMG/M metagenome (GOLD analysis project Ga0209400, IMG submission 187313) | Freshwater microbial communities from Lake Montjoie, Canada to study carbon cycling - M_130807_EF_MetaG (SPAdes) (version 2) | ecosystem: Environmental > Aquatic > Freshwater > Lake...
AAGACACCATAAACTATTATTAGATTTTGTAAATGAATTAACTATCCGAGTATAGCGCAGTCTGGTAGCGCATCTGGTTTGGGACCAGAGGGTCGGGAGTTCGAATCTCTCTACTCGGACCAAAATTGTGAAAAAATAAATAGTGAAGAAGGAGGTCCGCAAATGGAACTAAATCTTTACGGTAGTCGAATAAAAGCATGTCAAAGGAAGGCACTAAATTACTTTGCCAGCCAATTGTTTACTCCGCAAATGATTCCAAATTTGCATATCCGAATTAGTTATAAAAGTAATATGGGTAATGAATACGGTTGGGTTTGCGCCGAAGACTATAACATGTCAGGCGACCCGCGCCACTTCATTATGGCGCTTGCAAAAAATGATGATGTAGAAACACAAATTCGTACTATGGCACATGAAATGGTCCATGTACGTCAGTTTGTTCGCAAAGAATTAGATGAAGACATGACACGTTGGAAATCAAGAAGAGTAAATATGGATATCATTCCATACAGAGAGTTGCCTTGGGAAATAGAAGCATTTCGTTTAGGCGATAAATTATTTAAACAATACATGGAGTTGTAAAATGACAAATGAGGTAGGCAAAGGAAGCACGCCTCGCCCGTTTAGTGTATCTCATGATGAATGGATAAATCGTTGGGACGCAATTTTTGGTCGAGACTTGCAAGATAAACCAGAGCAACCTTCCGAGGTTGATGACAAGATAACAAGATACAATGAGGAAACTCAACAAGTAAAAATGCAGGGTTAGTTTAATGGTAAAACTGTAGATTTCCAATCTTCCGTTGAGAGTTCGATTCTCTCACTCTGCTCCAACAAGGAAAAAATCATGCGAAACATTAATTTGGAAGAAGTGAGAGCATTCATAGTAGACCAAACTCCAGAGACAAAAGTTTATCTTGGGTGTGATTCAGAAAGATTTAGAATAGGCAATGTGTGGTACGCAGACTACATTACCGCAGTTGTAGTTCACATCAATGGCAACAACGGTTGCAAATTGTTTGGACAAGTAGAACGTGAAAGAGACTACGACCAAAAAGTTAATCGTCCTCGTTTCCGTTTGATGAATGAAGTTTATCGTGCAAGTGACATGTATTTGAAACTAGCAGATGTATTAGAAGGTCGCCATGTTGAAGTACACTTAGATATTAATCCAGATCAGATGTACGGATCGTCTTGTGTAATTCAAGAAGCAATAGGTTACATTCGTGGAACATGTAATGTGATTCCCCTAGTAAAGCCAAACGCATGGGCGGCTACACACGCCGCAGATCGTTTTAAATACGCAGTAGCGGCTTAACATTATTGGGTTGTAGTCTAACGGTAGGACACCTGACTTTGACTCAGGTAGTTGTGGTTCGAATCCATACAGCCCAGCCATTTTTATGTTGTTCCTAGTGTAGTGGTCGCACACTTGTCTGTGAAACAAGTAGAGAGGGTTCGATTCCCCGGTTCAACCCACAATAACAAAGTAAATTTATGCCTTGTTAACTCAGCGGTAGAGTGTCTCCCTTACAAGGAGAAGGTCGGCAGTTCGATCCTGTCACAAGGTACCATTTAGCCCTCATAGTATAAAGGCATTACACATCCTTGGTAAGGATGAAACACAGGATCGTTACCTGTTGAGGGCACCAGCGCCTCCATAGTTTAAGGGTAAAACGGCGGATTTATATCCCGTAAGCAACAGATAATTGGTTCATGTAGGTTCGAATCCTGCTGGAGGTACCATTGCCGCTTTAGCAAATGTGGTCATTGCACCGGTTTGAAGCACCGAGGAAGTTGGTTCGATCCCGACAGGCGGCACCAGAATTTACACCGGATTAACTCAGCGGTAGAGTAATCGCTTGATAAGCGATAAGTCATTGGTTCGATCCCAATATCCGGTACCATGCCCTACTAGACAAATTGGTAAAGTCATCTCTCTCAAAAGGAGAAGTTTTCTCTGTTCGAATCAGAGGTAGGGTACCAAAAATAAATAATTGCCCAGGTGATGGAATTGGTATACATGTTAGTCTTAGAAACTAAATCTTGCGGGTTCGAGTCCCGCCTTGGGCACCAAATAAGGAAGTGTGGCAGAGTCCGGTTTATTGCACCTGTCTTGAAAACAGACGGCTCGAAAGGGTCCAAGAGTTCGAATCTCTTCGCTTCCGCCAAACATTTGCCATGAAATGCATTGACATTTACATAGATACCTGATACAATTGTTATATTGAGTTAGTAAGGGGTTGGATTCAGCAATCTTTAACATAAAACGCTAAAGAACTGTCTTCTACAGGAGGACCACCGCAAGGTGTGTAATTACGGAGACTAGAGAGTAAACTCGAATTAAATCTGACGCTGGAAAGACAGACAAGATGATGGTAGCCCATCTGATTACGGTAGGGTTTTTTTATCCGAAAGGAAGTACCGTGGTTTAAGAACCGATAATACTTACCCGACCAACCCGATTTTATTTTGAAATGTTTTAGAATAGGTTCAGCAACAAATTCAAACAGGCTTCAAGCCTGTTATACTTGGTCCGTTTCGGCGGACGACATGAGTTTCGAGTTCTCATGTAAATCAAAAAGAAGAAAACTATTCTGTTTTATCATGAAAGATTTTAGGTTAAGTTCAGCAAACTAAAAGCATTCAACTTGTAATTGAAAACGCAAAAATTAACCTGTTGTATTAAAGGAGTTATACTATGACAACATTTGTAGACGCAATAGTAAACCAAGAAGCCCGTACCGAGAATGGTATGAAGGCTCGTAAGTCAACCGCGAATGCAGTTGTAGACTTGTTCTATAACGCTGGCGCTTCTCGCGGTAAGAATATTGTGCCAGCATTTACTGCCGCAATGGCAGAGAACCGTGACCTTGCATTGCGTGTAGCCGCATGGCTTCGTGATGCCCGCGGTGGTGCTGGTGAACGCCAGTTGTTCCGCGACATTCTTGTGCATCTTGAGAAGACAGACCCTAATGCCGCAAAAGCATTACTCAAGAAAGTGCCTGAATTAGGTCGTTGGGATGACTTGTTTATCTTCAAGTCTAAAGAGTTGAAGAATGAAGCATACACTATGCTTGGTGATGCCTTGCGCCAGCGCAATGGACTTGCCGCAAAGTGGACACCTCGTCAAGGTCCTATCGCCGTAGAGATTCGTAATTTCTTCGGCATGTCTCCAAAGTTCTATCGTAAGTCTTTGGTCGAAATGACTAAAGTTGTAGAACAAAACATGTGTGCAAACACATGGGATGACATTAACTTTTCTCATGTACCTTCTGTTGCGTCTGCACGTTACAAGAAAGCATTCAACCGCAATACTGAAAAGTATGCAGAGTATGTTGCTTCCCTTGTGAAAGGCGACAATCCAGAAGTAAAGGTAAATGCATCCGTTGCATATCCATACGATGTACTGAAAGGTCGCATCGGTGCATATGGAGTTACTTTTGACAAGACCGAATTGGACTTGATTCAAAAGCAATGGGAAGCATTGCCTAACTATGTTGGTGATGCAAGCATTCTACCTTTGGTAGATGTATCTGGCTCTATGACTACTTTAGCAGGAAAGAACACAAAACTTTCTTGCCTTGAAGTGGCAGTCTCTCTTGGTCTGTATCTTGCAGACAAGAACGCAGGTAAGTTCAAGGATACGTTCCTGACTTTCTCTGCAAAGCCAGAGTTGTTACACTTGAAGGGTAACATCAACCAGAAGATTGATCAAATGATTAAATCTAAATGGGATATGAACACTAACCTTCATGCCGCATTCAACAAGATTCTTGATGTTGCGGTGAAAGGCAATGTGCCACAAGAAGAAATGCCATCAATGGTATTGATTCTGTCTGACATGCAGTTTGACCAATGCGTAAAGCATGATAACTCTGCAATCGAAATGATTGAACGCAAGTATGAAGCCGCAGGATACAAAGTGCCACAAGTGGTGTTTTGGAATCTCAATGCATCATACGGTAACGCGCCAGTTAAGTTCGATAAGACTGGTACTGCGCTAGTGTCTGGATTCTCTCCAGCAATTGTGAAGCCACTCCTGTCGGGAGACATTGATAACTTCACGCCAGTATCGATCATGCTGAAAACCATCATGCAAGATCGTTACGCAGTTCTTTAATTAGAACGATGAGGATTCGAAAGAGTCCTCATTTAGAAACTTTTTGAGTGACTACAATGGAACACCTGAAATACTTGCAAATTCTAGATCAAGCAAGGACCAGCCATGAAGAGTAGGGTCATCACGGATTCAAGCGCCACAAAGAGTTTCTAAATGATATGCGGGTATGATGTAATGGTAACCTGAAACCTTGCCAAGGTTTACTCGCGAGTTCGATTCTCGCTACCCGCTCCAATTAGGTGAGATGCCCGAGAGGCCTAAGGGAGAAGTTTGCTAAACTTTCGATTCACGAAAGTGGGTCCGTGGGTTCGAATCCCACTCTCACCACCATTGACAATCTTGCGAGGTACTGTTATAATGAGTTACGCGGATATGATGGAATCGGTATACATATCAGACTTAAAATCTGAGTTTTGTGGGTTCGAGTCCCACTATCCGTACCAACTTAAAGGAAAAATAAAAATGAGAATTGCAGTCTGTTCGGACATTCATCTTGAATTTGGTCCCATAGAATTAAAGAATACTGATAACGCTGACGTACTTATACTGTCTGGCGATATTTGCGTTGCTAAAGATTTGATGGAACGCGATAGTTATAATATTCGTGGTGATCATGATCGTTCAAACAAATATCACACCTTCTTTGAAGTTTGTGGTGTAGAGTTTCCTAAAGTCATTTACATCATGGGTAATCATGAACACTACAATGGTGACTATGCCATTACGCATCGTGTTCTCAAAGAGCGCCTTGGCTACATCAAGAATCTTCATATTCTAGATAAAGAAACAGTTCGTATTGGCGAAGTGACTTTCATTGGTGGTACTCTTTGGACTGATATGAACAAAGAAGACCCCATGACTTTGCATAGCATTCGCAGAATGATGAATGACTTCCGTTGTGTAGAGAATAGTAACAACATGGTTTCATACAAAGTTCCCGAGTATGCGAAACTTGATAATGGTGAAATAGATTACTCAAATGTTGTGAAGACTACGTTCAAAGAGCGTCCTGCAACATTCACGCCTGAAGATGCGGTTGTAGATCACAAAGCAATGGTTGAATTCATTCGTCAAACAATCGCTGAGAATCCTACGGATAAGTATGTTGTTGTTGGGCATCATGCGCCAAGCCGTACGTCAACCCATCCTCGTTATGCAAGAGAAGAATTGATGAATGGTGGATATAGTTCTAGTCTAGATGAATTTATTTTAGATAATTCTCAAATTAAACTGTGGACTCATGGACATACGCACGAAGACTTTGATTATATGATTGGTAGCACAAGAGTTGTTTGCAACCCTCGTGGCTATATCAACTACGAAGGTCGCGCAGATCATTTTGAATTAAAAACTTTTGAAATTTAAAAAGTTTATTTGGTTTGATTGGCTAGAATTTTATAACCTGTGCCGGTAGGGTGAACCTTATCGGCACTCATGTGATCTTTTGGTCTAGGTAAAATCGTATCACCATACTCTGTGGCAATGTTTACAATTGCATTGTGAGGAACAGGTTTACGATCTTTACCAGGATCAATCCAAAATACTCGCTTACCTTTAATAGCCGAACGCATTTTACGCAATAGGGCTTCGGTCTGCACTCCAGCATGATCATTCGCGCCTAGACTAATGATAATTGTTTCATAAGGTTTAGTTGTTGAGTGTGCGAGATAGTCTTTATTCCATTGCCAAGAATTCCAACCACCTCTGCTATAACTCACACACTCTGGTCGATGCATTGCAACACCTACTGCAATACTATCTCCAATTACCATGCAATCGATCATAACTTTTATCTACCTATATAAACTTGAGGCAACGCTTCTCTGCGGCGTTCCTCTTCTGTTTTTGGAAAAAACTCATTACCATATTGAGGGTACATTCGCTGACGGCTTTGTGCTACTAACATCATAATAAAACAAAAGACAAAGATTATAAACATTATGGCTATGCCCCAAAGAAATTGAATTTGAATTTCTTTTTTTCTTTTGGCGTTACGTTTATCTTCTATGGCTTGGCGTTGCATCTGTTTAGCGATTAGAACACTTTGTTCTTTACCCATTTGCTTCATCATTTCTTCTACTTCAGTATACAGCGCACCTAATTCTTTAGGGCATTGATACACCATCAATTCACGCAATTCAATTTCCATTTGTTGTAATTGCTTTCTCATCAATACACGCTGTAAAGCACGTTTGCCTAAACTTGCATCACCTGTATAAACTTGAGTCTTAGCACGTTTTTCTTCTTCTGCAAACACCGCCATACACTTGTGAAAGTTGTCATAATATGTTCCTAGATGTTCACCTATCTGAGTATAGACACTAGTATGTTCATCTGAATTGGCTTTTTTGTTTAATGTTATTACACGATTTTTCTCTTCAATGTATGCATTGCGTTCTGTAACTGTTGCTGGTTTGTCAGGTGGATGTAATTTGTGAAACTGATCATCTAAATCTTTAAGAACGTCTTTAACGTCACCGGCGGCGCCTTTAATGTCTTTATAAAGTTTACACCCGGCTTTGACTGCGGAGACTGCTCCGTTAGCGAGTGCAAAGAGGGTTAGTGGATCCATTTATTTGTATCGATCCTTATCATTGTACCAATCTTTAAACATAACACCAAACACCATTAGTAAAGGTATCATGCATAACAAGAATAGCATGTCGTTAAAGGTAATAATTATATTAAAGTACATAAGTTAGCCTCCGCCAATTGCTTTATCTCGGTCTTCGCGCTCTTTTTTCTCGCGTTCTTTTTGTTGCTGTCGTATAACTAATAGTCTCTTGGCAACTTTTTCTTCATAGATTCTTTTTTCTTCCATTGCACCATATATTCCAATACCACCCATGGCAAGTGCAAATAAAATAATGGACCCTGCAATAAAATACATAGCAAAGATAAACTGATCTGCCATCTTTTTTTTGTGTGCTAGTTGTCGTTCTTCTTCTGCACGTTGTGCATCGGCACGTGCCTTGAACAGCCTAGTACGCTCGGCAATCATTTGTTCCCAGATTTGTGGTTTGCCTAACTGCCAAAGAATCATGTCTTTGAGTTCACGTTCTGCTTGACGCAATGCATCACTATGCATGGCAATTTGAAGTGCTTCGTGTCCTAACTCGGCATCTGTTTTACCTAGTAGATTAGCCTTGGCTTTTAATTTTGTTCGTTCACGATGAATGGCATCTGAAGATTCAAAAAATTTGCTGAATTGTCCTGCAAGACTATTAATGTCTTTGCCTAGTGCAACGGCCTGTTTAATGTAACTAACTGCACTCTGTGCGGCTGAGAATGCAAGACCTATTGTAATTGGATCCATGATTAACTGCCAAGTTTACATATTTCTTTATGCAGTCTGTTTGAACAATCTTTAATTACCCATTGAACACAATACACTTTACGGTCAAATACGTCTCCTGTCCACATCCAACGGGCGCAGGTTCTTACTTCGTCCGATTTTTTAGGACTTTTTTTTATCTCAGCACTTGCAGTTAAAATGATCAAACATAATATAATTGATAAAAATTTTACAAGACGATAGGAAGCCAAAGCCACAGACCCTGACTCATAAGTAATGCCGCACCGAGTCCAACTAAAATACTACTCCAATACAATGACATGCTAACTGCTAAAATACTTGCAGTCAGTAAAACAATTGCGATTTGAAATGCAGAACCAGCAAATGTCATCCAAGGACCAGACTTACGAATCTGGTCACGTTCGGCTTCAAGGGCACGTGCCTTTGCCATTAGTTCTTTCTTACCTTCACCTGTTGCAGGCTCAGATTCATATCTATCAATCTTTGCTGTTAACTTGTCTGCTTTGTCAAATTGTTTTCTGTCAATAGCATCATCTCTAGCCATTTCTGCGAGAGTTTGCTTAACTGATTTTGCTTGATAGAATGCCCATGTATTGTTTGCACTAATTGTATTGTTCAATACTTTACTGCTATTACCACTTGAAATATAGGTATTGATTGCAAGCAAAGCGGCTAGAACAGTAATCAACCATCCTGCTTTGTCTTTGATATTTGCTTCACGTTCACTACGCGACAATGGTTTCTTTTCTGATAATACTACTTCTGCCATTTTAGTGTTCCTTCAATGGTCCAACTTTTTTCGTTACACCTGCTCTGTCTTCAAGAATAGCAATGTGTGTTCTATTCTCCATAATAGCGTCACGGTTCTTTTGAATTTCTTTTTCTAAGTCTTGGCGTAGTTTTTCGCGAGCCAATTCAGCACCGCTATTGCTAGCCTGCTTGTTATCTGTAGTAACAACTAAACTCACTTTTTGATTCAGAATGGTCACATCATGTTGAATAGAACCTAATGCTTGAATTAAATATCCAACTGAACCAACTAATAAAGGTAATAGAGCAAATAATAATTTCTCTATAAACGCACCTTTTTCATGCGCTTGTTCTGCTGTTTTTTCTGCCATTTTATTTTCCTTTGTTATGCAAATCGAATAATGATTTGACTTTTTCTTCTAATACCCCAATTCGCACGTCCATTTTAGCCAAAACTATGACTAAAGTAATGAATGCTAAGAATACTGGCCATGCTTTTAAAAGTATCTCTACAATGTCCATAACTATTATCCTCCCTAGGACTTGACAACATATTTATGGTAAACCAAGTTTTTGATAATTATCAGAGGGAGATTTTGTTGTTTTTATGCAACAAAAAGAAAACCCTTGACAAGTGTGCCCATTGTGGTATACTAGAGTCTGATTAATCGAAAAGGAAACAAAATGTCTCTGACTGCCTATGTTGACCGAAAAAATGCATTCGCTAAAATCTTCGGTAGCCGCCAACTAAGTTTGCAAAATGCGGCTGACCGCCAATCCATTGCTGATAGCATTGATTCGGATTTAAGTCCCGAAAACCTGACTTGTGACGGTGAATTGAGCCGTAGCCAAGTACAGGCTCGTTACAAGACTTTGACCAAAGCCGCTAAAGAACTGCAAAAACTTGATCCTTCCGTTAAGTTTTACGAATTTGCATAGTGTTGTAAAAATACAACAAAAAGAAAACCCTTGACATTTACCATGAAACGTGTAGAATAGGTACTGTAGTGAGTTGATAGTGATACGGAGATTGAAATGATGACATTCTTGATGATTCTTGTTGGTTTGTTTACTGTGGCAGTACTTTTCGGTGCCGCTGTAAGTGAGTCTGTTACAACTTTGGGATAATTGATATGCGTACAAAAACTTTTATTGACGGCTTTAAGAATTCACAAAAAATCCGTGTGATGTTTGAAGGTTTCGGTGTTTACACTACAGTCGGTGGTGTTTGCGAAACTTTCGCTACCGCTAGCCATAGCGCCGCCGCTTGTGATGCATTGTTGAAGTTGGCTTATATGCGCCGCACGGCAGAGAGAGCCGGCGATTTGATTCCAGTTGGTTTGGGTTATACAACCCGCGGTATGCAAGTTCAAATTGATTTGATTTAAGGAAATAAAATGGATACGTTGACTACAGATATTTCTTACGGAATGTTTAGTTCCGAGGGTAACTTAGCCGTTCATGGTGTTGTTGTTGCCGCAATAACAATGAACCTGACATGGCCACAAACTTACAAGTGTCTCAACATGTTAGCCAAAAATGATTATAGCAAATTTGGTGAAGCAATGGACACCGATGTGCGCGAAGCCGTCTACAATACTTGTGGTTTTACTTCTGACTTTTATGGAGCGTAATATGAAAATCGAAACAGCAATTGGTATTTTGGAAAAAGAACGTCAATTTTTGGGCATGGGTTTTTTGGACTTGTTGCAGGACATTCAAAAACACGGAAAGATGATTTACTCGGAACGTGTCATGGAAGCCTTTGAACGGTTCATGATTGACGGTCGCCGTATGTTCGCAACTGTTGCGTAAAAACAACACTTTAGATAGTGCTTGACGGGACGGCAAAAACCTGTATAATAGGTACTGTACTGATTGATAAGGACTTGATATGAAACTGCTTTCTACCGGAAACCCCAAAATTCTCAAGGGCATGGCTCAAGGTTACAATACCTATATCCTGCACCTTGCACCGGCTAATGTTAGCGGTTATGAAACCTGTCCAAAGCGCACCGCGGGTTGTACTGCCGCCTGCCTGAATACGGCTGGTCGCGGTGGTATGTTTAAGCGTGGCGAATCCACTAACGTGATCCAAGAAGCCCGTAAGCGTAAGACCCGTTTGTTTTTTGAGAACCGTACCGAATTTATGCGTTTACTTGTTGCCGATATTGAATTGGCGATCAAGCAAAGCAAGCGCCTTGGTTTGATTCCTGTGTTCCGTTTGAACGGCACCAGCGACCTTTCTTTTGAAAAGTATGAGGTTGTTCGTAACCAAAAATTGTTTCGTAACATTTTCTCTGCCTTTGCCGAAGTCCAATTCTATGATTATACAAAGGTGCTTGGACGTAAAGTAACCGCGATTGAAAATTATCACTTGACATTTTCTGCCGCCGACGGCAATGATGCCGATGTTGTAAAAGCAATCCAACAAGGTTACAATGTTGCTACCGTGTTTGGTATCAAGAAAACCCTGCCAATGCCTGAGGCTTATATGGGCTTGCCAGTGTTCAATGGTGACGAATCCGACTTGCGTTTCCTTGATCCAAAAGGTGTTGTGGTTGGCTTGTATGCTAAAGGCAAGGCTAAAAAAGACACCAGCGGTTTTGTGAAATATCCTACTCTTATGTTGATGGCCGCTTAAAATGAAATCCAAAATTTTTATTATTCAACGTGAAAACGATAAGTATTTTAAACAGAAATTGCCTACATGGCGAAATGGTTTTTGTGAAATTATGCGGAGTGTTACTGTAGAACCAGACCCGCATAATGTTTATGATTGTTGGGGTACTATCGAAGCATACGGACAAAAACTTTTTGTTTATGCCAACGATTATGAAGGTGAAGAAAAATTGTGGCAAATTTATGGTGTTGCGAAAGGCAAGAAATAATGATTCGTAATAAGCGTAAAAATGCAAAGCCTGTAATTGACCTGACTGGTCCACAAGGCAATGCATTTTATTTGATGGGCGTAGTATTGAAAACTTTCCGACAATCTGGTGCGCCTGAATTGGGTGAATCGATTGTTGAAGAAATGAAAAAAGGTGACTATGAACACCTAGTAAAAACTTTTGATTTGTATCTCGGTGAACATTTTATTTTGGAGCGTTAAAAATGGGTACTCGGTCTTTAACTTTTGTGTACGATGGTTCCAATTCCGATGACGGAACTAATGAACCGATCATGTGCATCTATCGGCAATTCGATGGCTATCCCTCAGGGCATGGACATGAACTTGCTCAGTTTTTGAATTCTAAAACCCTAGTCAATGGGTATAGTGATAAAAATTCTGCTGAGGCAAATGGCATGGGTTGCCTTGCCGCACAATTGGTTGTTCAATTGAAACATGGTGTTGGTGGAATTTATATCTACGCACCAATGACTGGCCGTGACTACAGCCAAGATTATGAATACCATGTGTATGAAGACAAAGTAATTGTGTATCACGATTTTCCATATGGCGAAAGTCCATATGACCAAGAACCATTGTTCGAAGGTACATGGGAAGAGTTTGCACAATTTTGTTTAGACCCAGTTTCTGTGGAGTGAATATGCAAGATAGATTCAAAGTTTATTGCGAGTGGTGCCACGATTGGCATTACACCGATGAAGTTGAAATGTTGAATATAGAAGAAGACATTCAAGGGCGTGATGTGATGCACTTTGAATGCGGACAACCACCTTCATGGAACGAAGACATTTCACGGTACGATGGTACTTCCTCACTTGTTTATAGAGAATGATAAGGTGAACTGTGGGAACGAATTACTACGTTGCAAAGAATCTGTGCGAATGTTGTAATCGCTATGATGAAGAATACCATATTGGTAAAGCATCATATGGTTGGGCATTTTCGTTTCAAGGTTATCGTGCCGAACGTCTTGTTTCTTGGCGGGCATGGAAAGAATTTCTGAAAGATAAAATTATCATTGATGAATATGGAGAGCGGACCAATTACGATTGGTTTGTCAATTATATTGAAGAAAATAAATCCCCAGGATACGTTCGCGAAGATGGACACAAAAATCTTCAACATAACGAACAAGGTAAAATTGATAAGCGTCCATGGTTCAATCCCGAACATGATTGGGATGACGAAGATGGTTATGCTTTTTGTGCTAGAGAGTTTTCATAAAGGAGAAGTGTATGTCAGGTTTTCAAAGTAAAAAAATGTTGTCGGCTAGTCGTGATTCAAAATTGCCAATTGAGGAATATGCCAATGCCTTGTTTGAGGCAACTGTAGCCCTTGATGAACGGAATTCCCTCAAACCTACGCCGCAACAAAATCTCATTTGGTTGCAGGCTTTGTCGGAAATGTGGGTGCGCCAGTCTAGAAGTGAAGTAAGTACTTGCTAACTTGTTGATTTTGATAGTGTTGTTTTTATGCAACAAAAAGAAAACCCTTGACAATCCTCCACTAGTGCGGTATACTGTAATCTGTTGAGTGAGAGGAGTTTTTAATATGTCTAGATTGATTCGTGAAATGGAAGCAAGGTCTGCGCGGTCTGCAATGATTCGCGAAGCCATGCGGGCTTATGAAGAATCCTGCCGCGCTGAGTACGGTTCTCCGTATGCGGCGATGGCTGGTGTCCTTGAATCTCTGTTGACTTCCCTAGCGGCTGATCGGCTGGATTCTACTGAGGAAGTTGTCCGTTCATTAAAGCGTTTAACTAAAGAGGTGGCATAATGGCTTACATGTCTCAAGAAAAGAAAACAAAAATTTCGGCTCTGTTGAAACCAATCCTTGCAAAGTACAAAGTGAAAGGTTCGCTAAGTGTGCGTAACCATTCCACAATTTGCTTGACAGTAAAGGCTGGCGCGATTGACTTTATCGGCAATAGCAACAAGGTTTGTGGCAATGACTTTTATCAAGTCCAGCGCGGCTTCAAGCCGAACACCACTGGCTATGATCAAGTGAATCCATATTGGTTTCAAGACCACTATGATGGTGATGCCAAAGCATTTTTGACTGAAGCCTTTAAGGCTCTCAAAGGTGCCGATTGGTTTGATAAATCGGATGCGATGACGGATTACTTCCACACCGCATACTATGTTGATGTGAATATTGGAAAATGGAACACACCCTACGAATTGGTAAAGTAAAGCGCCGCGACTTTGTGGCCAAAGACCTGCGTACACCGAAGTATCGTATGCGGGTCGTTGGCGACAAGCGTAAGCGTGATGCAAAACACAAATGGAAATTATATGAATCCTGATCCGATGAGTTTCCGCCGTGCGGTTGCCGAAGAAATTCTGGACACAATTTATTTTGGGAATCTTGATTCTATCAGAGGCGCCAAAGGGCGCAAGTTTAGCAAAGTGAAGACTGGACAAAAGGATGCCTATATGCTTCCGTTCGGTTTCTCAAAGGACTGCTATGGTGCGGTCCTTGTGCATACCCCTAACCGCATTGAAGTGGTGTCTAGGGTCCGAGGTGCTGAACGGAAGAACAGTTTCCGATCCGCATATGACACAAAGGTCTTTTTGTGCAGAACTTTCATAAGTTAGTGAGTACTAACTAACATGTCTTTCTTAGCCGATTCGCGACAATTTGAGGGCTTCCGAAGCCCTTTTGCGACCGGTTTTCCAGGCTTTTGGGCGGCTTTTGGGGATGGGGTGCTACTCAGATATTACCCCCTAGCGGAAAACCGCCTAAAATCGCACCCTTGTTGCAAAAATACAACACTAAAAAAAGACTTGACATGGGTAGCCGTTTTTGGTATACTGTAAGTATGGTAATGAGAAAGAAACGGTCCGACAGAAACCATGTAATATACATGGTGACTTGCGAGGATACTGGCGACACTTATGTTGGTTTGACAGTAGCCCTTGGTCAAGCGTACCTTAAATCTGTAAAGATTCGCTGGCAAAAACATATGAGCCGTGCGCGGTGCGAGGACAAGGATTGGAATTTTTGTAATGCTTTGCGAGTACTTGATGAATGCGATTGGCGTTATCAGGTTCTCGAAGTGGTCCGCGGTCGTAAGAATGCACACCAGCGTGAACGTGAATTGATCCGCGATTTGAATCCTACTTTAAATACGTTTTAACTATTATGTCAATAGAAAAAATTAATTTGCTTTTACAGGAAATTGCTGATACAATTTCCATTGAAAGAATGAATCAGTATGCCGATGAACTTGACATGGAAATGCTATTGGCTGATCCGCGGTTCTACGGTCCTGATTGTAATGATTGTGATGGTCCTTGGTATTGGGAGGTAAAGTGATGAGAGGTTCGATTCGATTTTTTCTTGGTCTGTTGATTGTCTTTGGTGCTGTTGGCACCCTCGAAGTGAATCCAGATGCAAGTTTGCTGGTTCAGTTGATTCTGGCTGGCGCAGGTTTATTGTTAATGAAGTCCGGTGCTGATGCCCTAGGAGGTGCATAATGTTTATTGCAAAACCCAATGATATGAATTTTTCAAATTCGCAAAAGTTTGCCGATATGTTTGAGGCGCAATCGTACCTCGAACAGGTAACTGGAGTGAACATGCCGATGGATGAGTGGATCATCCTTGGTAAGATTCTGGAAGTTAACCCTTACGGAGATAACGTAATGCCAGAGTTTTATCCCAAAGTCCGTAAGGGTAATATTGTCATGGAGAGGGTTGACATTGAATCCTTCCTGTGATAGAATGATAATGTTGGTTGGTAATTTTGTTTTTTTTAATTTAGGAGATTGATTATGTCGAAGAATCTGCAATATGTGCGTGTGTTGGAATTGCTTCAAAGCGCCAAGGGTCCCGTTAAGGTTTCGGATGTGAAGGCTTTGGATGGCATTGTGCCGACACGCCTTTCCACGTACCTGTGGGAGATCAAGAAAAATACGGGCTTTGCTGTTAAGTCCAATCGCGATGGTCGCGCCGTTGTGAGTTATGAACTTGTTGGTTCAGGGATAGTACCTTCCCCAAAGGTAGTACAGGTGTCTAAGGTAGCCACCACCAAAACTACTGCTAAGGCTACCACTAAGGCGACTGCAAAGCCAGCGCCAGCCAAAGTGACGAAGGTCGCTAAGGCAAAGACTATCGCAAGCGAGATGCAAGACGATGTTCTTCCTACTGCCAAGATGGCAAAGAACGCCAATGTGTTTGATGCATTGGATGAGATTGATACCACGGCTGACTTTGAAGACCGTGCGTATGCCTCGCAGTATGTAAGAGGAATGTAAGATGAACCGAGTTCAGGCGAACACCGGTTCGCCTGAACTAATCCAATTAGTGTTCAATGCTTGGACGTTGGGTTATACAGGCGAACAGGTTATATCTTATGTTGTTTTTAACTCTGGCTGTACTGTAGATGAGGCGAATATTGCTATGAAAGAAGTTTACGAGACCATGAAGGAATAATATGCCAAGCATTACAAAAATCTATCTAGATATGGATGGTGTACTCTGCAACTTTGATACGCGGTGGGTTGAACTATTCAATGAAACGCCTAGACAAACACGCGAAAGAAAAGAATTTGTTCCTAATTGGGACACTTTCGTTTTGAATGAAAACTTTGTGACATTGGATAAATTTCCTGGCTCTGATGATTTGCTAGAATTTGTCATGTCAAAGTCTGATACTGTTGACATTGAAATTTTGTCCTCAAGTGGCGGACAAAAATATCACAATAAAGTGAGGGATCAAAAAATGCGCTATCTCAAGGCGCGTGGTTTGACATTCCCGGCTAACATTGTTCCAGGTCGCAAGTTGAAACAATACTATGCAACACCTGATTCTATTCTTATTGATGACACCGAAGATGTAATTGAAGCCTTCAATCGTGCGGGTGGCATCGGTATCTTGCATAAAGATGCAAGTGAAACTTTATCTGTTTTAAGGAAAATTTTTAATGAAGACTTTCAATACTAATGGACTAATGATTGATTGGGATACGGCTGATCGTATCACAATGTTGACACTCACGAATTATCGCAACAGTCTTCAAGAACATTTGGATGGCGGTGCTGATGGTTCGCGATGGTTGCATCCAGAGGATGAGGTACATAATCGTGCGATGATTCAAGCAATTAATTTTGTAGTCAAGGACTTTGGCGGAACTGAACATGGCTGAGCCAATAAGTGAAGAAGACCTAATCTATCAGGCATGGCGCGATAGTGAATCGTATCAAGTGCCAATGACAAAAGAAGGCGAAAAACTTTGCGAACAAAGATTTTGGGGTTTCAAAAAAGGTTGGGCATACGCAAAGTTTCATACAAAAACTAATGACGTTTACATGAAGGACTACTATGACTACGGACCAAGAATGGCTGAAGATGAATGATAATCTACATGATCATTTTACTCATGTAGAACGAGCCCACTTAGGAACTGGTATTGGATGGTACAATCTCATCTATACTTTGACCAATTGCATTGATCGCCGGCTCGAACATCTAAACAAAGATGGTGGCAATCGTAAAGTAGTCATTGCACAAATCAAAGAAAAGTTTGGTGGTCTTCGGTATTATGCCGATGGTGATGTAGACGAACAGATGGATGGCATGATTGACTTTGCCGAGTCTTTGAGTTATACTATATGTGAAGAATGCGGCGCACCTGGCAAACTAAGAGGTGGTGGCTGGATGCGTACACTCTGCGATAAGCATGAGGAAGAACGACAAGCAAGATATAAGGAGATGAAATGAGCGTAGCAGAATGGGAAACTAAAGATAAAAACAAACTCCGTAAGTGGCTTGGTGAACACCTAGCATACGGACTTGTAACTGTTGTCTTTGAAAAGAAAGATGGCACCTTGCGTGAAATGCGTTGTACACTTAAAGACGTTCCTCAATATGAACGTAAAACTGAGAGTGAAACAACCCGCAAGAAAAATGATGAAATAATGTCTGTGTACGATATGGACAAAAGCGAATGGCGTTCTTTCCGTATCGATTCTATTAAAGAAATTAAATTTGATCTAACATCATGAAAAAACTATCTGCACTAGCACTCGCAATCGCATGTGGCGTAGCAAACGCAAACATTCGTGGCGAAGGAGAACACCGTTTTGGTCCTGAGACTGCGGAAAATGTTGCATGTGCTATTGCAGAAGAAAAAGCGAAAGAGAATGCAATTGCAAACTTTGTTGGTGAATTGATTGAACATCAAACCAACGAAGTGTGTCGAGATACACAATGCACCACACACCGCGCCTACTTTTCTGAAGTGGGTGGTGAGATTCGTAGAATCATTCGCAAACAATCTTTTGTAGCACCAGACAACAAAGCATCCGTTTGCATTGTTGAACTTGATGCCGATGTAGTGAAGATTGAAAACTCAATTGATCTTAGGGTCAAGGGTAAGAATCAATTGATGAATGGCGAACGATTTGGTCTGCAAATGGTTTCTAATCGAACCGGCAACCTCGCTATATTTAATATGACAGACGATAAGTATCGGCTGATCCACATGATACGAGTTGATAAACCAAATTCGGAATTTGGATTTCCGAATGGTGGCAAGTTTCAAGCAATTCTGCCAAACGGCAAATATCAATCCAACGAATTGCTTGTCTTTTTATTTACTGAAAACAACTTGACATTTGAAGATGTTTACAGTAAAATGGAGTTTGAAAGGTTAGTTAAAGACTTGCCATTCAAAAATAGGAAGGTGATTAGTCATCAAATTAACATTATGAGGTAACCATGAAGTATTTGTTTATTATGATTTGTGCTACTATGCTATCTGCATGTGGTACAGTTGGCGGTGCTATGCAAGGCGCAGGACAGGATTTGAACTCTGCTGGCACATATGTTAAAAATGTCGGAAGGAGTGAGAATCGATGAATCAGACACTATGTTATGTTTTGCTTCCCATTGTTATTTCGTTGGCGGCATGTAATTCCGTACCAACAAGCAATGGTGTTACAGTAAAGAATGATCGTATGTTTACGAATGAAGTAAACTATCCAAGTTGGTACACCGAAGCACCAAAGAAAGACGATAAAGGAATCTATGCTGTTGGTTCTGAATATTCGAAAGACTTTCAGTTTTCAGTAGACAAGGCTATGCTTTCTGGAAAGCGTGAACTTGCGTCACAGTTTTCGTCATACACTAGTGCAATGATGAAAGACTTTGCATATGAATCAGGCATGACTGGTTCTGACGTAGCAAGGGCTGATCTAGAACGTACAACCAAAATGGTTGTTTCGCGAGTGAACCTTGTTGGTGTTCAACGTGTCAACATGAAAACTGTACACGAAGAAAATGGTTATCGTACATTCGTGCGACTGCTATATACCGAAGATGCATCTAATCGAATTCTGTTGAGTGAGATTCGGCGCAATCAAGCATTGTATGCTAAATTTCGTGCATCAAAATCTTTTCAAGAACTTGAACGCGAAACGGATAAGATCGACCAACAAAAAGTAGAAGAGATAAAGGCTCTTACTCAGCAATAAGGAGACTGACATGCCTAACTGGTGTAATAATACATTTAATGTCGAAGGTGAAAAAGAAACCATTGATAACTTTGAAGCCTTTCTCGAAGGTAATAACGGCAAAGACTGGTTCAATTTTTTTGCGCCAACACCCGTTGAACTGAAAGAAGATGGTTGGTACGAATGGAACGTATCCAATTGGGGTTGCAAGTGGAACTGTGATGCCCAAGATTGGACACGCGATGGCAACACCATTTCATTCTGGTTTGACTCACCGTGGGGTCCGCCTGTTGAATTGTATTACAAAATTGAACAGGCTGGCTTGACAGTTAAAGCCGAATACATGGAAGAAGGTATGAGATTCGTTGGCGAGTTTGTTGATGGTAGCGATGAAACATATGAGTACGAAGATGTAGAAGACTTGGACAACATTCCAGATCACTTGGTTGAGAACTGGAACTTGCATGATCAATTTGAATCTTGGATAGAAGAGGACGAAGAATGAGATTCCTTTCTGGTGTTATCATAGGGGTTTTTGTTTGCACAGTTGGGTTCATTGAAGTTGTGAACATTGTGTCAAAGGGTGCTCGAATTATTGAACACACTATACAAGATCAATGGATGCAAGATCGTGGTAGGATTCGTAATCCGCAACCAATCGAAGTGGACAGCAATGATAAAACAATATGATGGATTGACCGAACGTGACATTGAAAATTTAAATTTTCTTGTCAATACATCCGATGTGGTATTGCGTGATTGGATGCTGAATTATGCCGACCAAGATGATTTAGATTATGCTCATGAACTGTTGGAAATGCTCAGGCACCGTTTGCTTGACCTTGCCGCAGAACGATCCGACCTGTCCGAAAGCCGCGAAATTATCTCCAAATTTGTCTCAAAGTGACCGGTTTCTAGGGCTTTTGGGCGGCTTTTACGGCTGGCTGATACTCTGACCCTCAACCCCTCAGAAAAGCCGCCCAAAACCGCCCCTAAACTGTTGTAAAAATACAACAAAAAACTAATGCTTGACATGAGTGCCCATTGTGCTATACTAGAGTCTGAGATTAAGAAAACGGAGATAGATATGACGATGGAAATGGCTCTCGAAACCCTAAAGAATGACATTGTGGCTGACTATGAAAGTTGGCAAACACTAAGCGGCAAACCCCGCACCGAAGTCCAAGCCCGTATGCTTGATGAGTTTATCAACGGCATTCGAATTGACGAAGGTAGCAAATACACCAAAGTGGTGGCTGGCTCTTCCGTTTGGGGTTTCATTGTGAAGACTGATACCGATAAGAAGTTTCGCAAAGGCGATATTCTGAAAGCGGCTGGTTGGGCGGCTCCTGCGCGTAACGCGGCTCGCGGCAACATTCTTGACGGTGGCTATACAATTCGTTGGACTGGTCCTCTTTACCTTTAAAGGAATTCTCTCATGGTTATGCTTGTCATTCAAACCCAAGTTTATGAAAACTACGGCGCCCATGATTGGGACGGCACCGGCGAGTGCCCTCAGTATTGGAAACCCAAAGGTGGTTCTGCATACAAGGTACTTGACATACCTCTAAATATTGACTATAATAACCTTGTGAGTTTTGCATTGTCTGGTATTGAACAGGACAATGAAGGCTACCGTGAGACTATGATCGGTTGGACAATAGAGTCGGATGACTACCTCTCATGGTTCGAAAAATCTCAGATGGAATATGATGGCGTTATTGCGTATCCAGAACCGACAATGACGTATGAACAAGTGATGGAAAAACAAAAGGAATTAGCATGTATGTAGGCGAAATTATTTCAATTTATCCGGTAATGGATCAAATTAAACTGTACCTTGAAATTCTCAAGGAACATTTTGTTGGCGCATAATGTGCGCTATAAGTAACATAATGACCTATTTGGGGGCGTAATGAGTAGAATGAGTGACCTTATGATTGAGATTCAAGAAATGTACAGTCGCGGAAGTGATGTGCAAGAAATTTCTAACAGTACCGGTGTGCCAATTCGTTTTGTTCTTGATGCTATTAAACACTTAGAACCAGATTTTCTAGAAGAAGAACCATAATGTATGATTTTATTTTTAATGATCGATATGATAAATCTCTTATACGAATCCTAGATATAATCTGGAAAGACTTGGACGTTGAAGCGGCTCAAATGCCAGGTAGAACCAAGCAAGAGATTTTTAATAAGATATGCGCCGACTTGAAAGCGAAGAATACCTTTGCTATTCATAAAGCGGATGTTGTTTTTTATGCGGTGCCTGATAGTCCTTGGGTTGTCAGGCTTCACGTTTTTACTGTAGACGAAGGTGTGTTTGGTCGCGAACGATTAAACGCCGCGGCTGAATTGACTAGGTATATATTCCGCAATACTAAAATTGAAAAGATTTACGGAGTGACTGCAAATCGAAAATTTATTGCAATGGCAAAATACTCTAGATGGAAACCTGGACAGGAAGGTATTCTCACCAAGTCTTTTAAAACAAATGATGGACAATTGATTGATCAATACATGATAAGTGTAAACAGATCGGACTTCATGAAATGAAACTATCACTACATGATCGAATGACAAGATACAATTGGTACCATAAAGCAATCACCCAATTTACAATGCTGGAGTGGTTGGTCGTATTTTCTCTTTTTGGTTATTTACTCTATGAAATCCTATCGACAATATTATTTTGAACAAGCGATGGAACAAATTCGCGTTGCATTGACAATGATTTGGCATGGTGTTATAATGAATAAAGGACACCACAGTAAATGGAAAAAGAAAACTTAGTTTACAGACTACGCAAACGTGCAGAGATTCGCAGACAAATACCGTCACGCAAATCTGTGCAAGAAGGTGCGCCTGATCGTATTGCAGATTTGTTAGAAGAAGCCGCAAGTGAAATTGAACGGCTTCATTTGCTTTATGCCGCGGATATGATGAGTGATAAGGGCTATAAAGAAGGCACTTTTGAAGAGTATGAAAAATTTAATCGTGAAAGAAACTATCCATTATGAATATCTTTTATCTAGATCGTGAACCAAAAACATGTGCAGAAATGCATTGCGACAAACACGTTGTCAAGATGATTATTGAGTATGCACAATTGTTGTCAACCGCACATCGTTTGCTAGATGGCACTCAAGATATTGAAAAGCGATATGTGCATGGTTCACTACCTGCGCGTTACCGCCATATCAAAGTATGGAAACACCCAAGCGAATATATGGACAAAGGTTTGATGCGGGCGTCACATATTAATCACCCATCAAACATATGGGTTCGCGAAAGCAAAGAAAATTATCAATGGCTATGCCAAATGTGGCTATGGCTTATGAAAGAATATACACATCGTTATGGCAAACATCATGCGTGTGAGAATCGTGTAGAGTATCTGATGGATGCACCTAAAAACATTCCATCGAAAGTGTTTACTGATCCAACACCTGCCATGCCAGAATACTGCAAAGTGAAAAATGATTCGCTTTCTTCTTATCACAAATACTATATACAAGAGAAAGTTCGCTTTGCTAAGTGGACAGCGCGAGAAATGCCCACTTGGTATAAGCAAGGAGTTATAAATGCCGATATACAACTTCCAGCATAAAGAGACTGGTGAGATTATAGAAAAGATGATGAAAATTAGTGATAGGGAAGAGTTCCTAAAAGAACATCCCGAATATGAGAGCGTGATTTTAGCCGCACCAAGTTTAGGTGATCCAGTACGTTTAGGGCTCCGTAAACCTGATGCAGGATTTAGAGAGGTTCTGCAAAAGGCAAAAGCGGCTCACCCTAGAGGTAACATCAATACATTCTGAAAAGGTGCGCCGATCAATTATTACAAGGGTATCACATGGCGCGAAAAAGTGTTGCAAACACAGAACCAGAATTTCACTCAAGGCAACTTAAAACTATCAATAACTCACTCAAAGTAAGATTAGATGATCTAAAAACCTTTCAACCATTAACAGACAACCAAAAAGCATTTTTCGATTCATACAAGCGAGGAGATTACTTTATAGCATTACATGGTGTCGCAGGTACCGGTAAAACTTTCTGTGCTTTGTATAAAGCATTAGAAGAGGTACTTGATAAAGCAAACCCATTCAAAAGAATTATTATTGTTCGTTCCGCAGTACCGTCAAGAGAAGTAGGACATTTGCCTGGTGACCTTGATGAGAAGACAGAGATTTATCGTCAGCCATATCGTCAAATTTGCGAAACTCTTTTCGGAAGAAAAGATGCATACGATAGGTTAGAAGAGCAAGGTTTTGTAGAATTCATTTCCACATCGTTTATTCGTGGTATGAGTTTTGATGATGCAATTATTCTAGTTGATGAAATGCAAAATTTAACGTATGAGGAAATTGATACAGTCATGACGCGAGTAGGTTATCGTTCCAAGATCATTTGGTGCGGTGATTATCGCCAAACAGACTTAAACAAGAAACGTAATGACATGAGCGGCATTCTAAAATTCTTTGACATTGCACATCATATGGCATCGTTCACAAGAATTGAATTTACTGTAAATGATATTGTTCGTTCCTCTCTAGTAAAAGACTACATATTAGCGAAGATTAAATATGAAGACAATATTGAAAAGTGAAATAAAATGTTTACCCATGAACTTGTTGAGTTAACGCCACTATCAACCACAACGATAGACGGCAAGCGACATTATCAAACGCCCGATGGAAATGTATATCCATCGGTCACCACAATCACATCCCTACACGGCAAAGAAGGAATTCTTGAGTGGCGCAAACGTGTAGGCGAAGAAGAAGCAAATAAAATCTCAAACAAAGCCGCAACCCGCGGCACCAGAGTCCACAAACTTTGCGAAGACTACCTCAATAACGAACTATCATTTGAAGGTGCGATGCCCAACAGTATCGCATTGTTCAAACAAATGCAACCATTTCTCGACAAGTACATTGGTAAAGTGTATGGTATTGAATGTCCATTGTATTCACATCACCTGCGCGTAGCAGGCAAGAGTGACTGTATTGCACAGTTTGATGGTAAGAACGCAGTTGTGGATTTTAAAACAGCAAACAAACCAAAACAAGAACATTGGATTCAAAACTACTTTATGCAATGTGCGGCTTATGCTGTAGCATTTGAAGAGAGAACTAAAATATCGATTCCTCGCATTGCGATTGTAGTTGCAGTTGAAGGTGACAGCCCGCAACTTTTTATAAAGAAGCGTGACGATTATATTGATATGTTTATTTCTTATAGGAAACAGTATGATGAACAATTACTACTTGGATGAAAAGCACAAAGAGATTATGAGTATTGCACAGGAAGAATGTGCAGAGGTGATTCAAGCCATCAGCAAAATTTTTAGATTCGGATTAGATGAATCATTCGAAGGTAGAACAAATCGCGAAAGATTGACAAGTGAACTCGGCGATCTTCAATGCATGATTACACTACTTAAACAATATGAAGTGGTTGATGATTTTAAAGTGCATCAAGCCGAACTTGTAAAAAGAACTCGCCTTAGCAAGTGGTCAAACATTTTCACCGAGGTGCAATAGTAATTGTGCGCTAAATATTAAGATGACTGTATGAAGTTAACCGAAAGGTGTTCTGGACGGGGGTGCGAATCCCCCCACCTCCACCAAAAACGCATCTGCCAGTCGCTCTGGTTGTATGGTACTATTCTAGAAATGAGGTTCAAGTCCTTTGGTGCGTTTTTGATGGGGGTGCATAGTTTCGACAGGGTAACAAGTACGAAGATGGACAGTCCGGTAGATGACGACCGTAAATCGCATAAAAAAAGTAAACGCAAACGATGAAAAGTTCGCATTGGCAGCCTAAACGCTGACTAGGGTTTCGGTGAGTTTCCTCGTAACAGAATAACTCACCACTAATTTTGGATAGTTGTAATCTGCGGCAACACCCGTTAGGCAGACCTAACTTTGGATTGCTTTATGATAACGAACCGAAATGATTTTTAATTTTTTAACCTCTAAGGGGAATTTTATGAAATATGTTATTGCAACTATCGTATCACTTTTCGCAACTATCGCTATGGCACAGCCAGCAAAGCAACCTGAACCAACTCCTCCTGCTAAAGTAGCAGAAGCGAAGAAGGAAGCACCTAAGGCTGAGGCTCCAAAGGCTGAAGCAAAGAAGGCTGACGCTAAGAAAGACGAAAAGAAAGAAGCACCTAAGAAGTAATTAAATAAGGGTCTTACCAATTCCCCTCAAGAATTGGAAGCCAATCTTATCACGCAGTAGGATTGGCTTTTCTTTTTTTGCGTAATCTAAAGGAGACTAGTATGGAGTTTTTAACTCTTGCCTTGTTCAAAGGCATTTCATACCTCTGGATGTTATTCTTCATTATGATAATTGCGGGACTAGCGAAACAATATGAATTGTTCGCCCCTGCCTATTCCTATGTTAAGAATACATTCAGGTCTAATAGATTTGTAGTTGCCCTACTGAGTGCAATCGGTGGCGTTCTTCCTATCGAAGGTCGCGTTACCGTGAGTGCAGGTCTTCTTGATACTGTGGCTCCAAAAGAGACAGAGAGTAGAAAGAAGTTGGGCATCGTGGACTATCTAGCGACACACCACTATTACATGTGGTCACCGTTAGAGAAAACCGTGATACTTCCTATTGCCGCATTTGGCTTAGCCTATAGTGCGTTTATATGGATGATTGCACCTCTATTGGTAGTGAGTTTGGCTTTCATTACTTTCTATATCTGGACACAGATTAAGGAAGAAGAAATTCCAATCACACCAGGTCGATTCAAACTGAGTTCGGTCATAAGAAACGTAGTGCCAATGGTAGTAGCAATTACTGCTTACGCTACGGGTGTTGCTGATCACACTTGGTGTTTTGGCTTACTTGCTTTATATTATGTGTTTATCACACAACAATGGGATCCAAAGAAACTACTTGGTTATATCAAGTGGGATGTGATTGCAATTGTTGCCTTTGTGATTGTGCTAGGTAACTTCCTCAAATCATACGATAGTGCATTTGCGGCATTCATCAAAGGTAGTATGCTCGACCCTACTACATTTGTTGGTATGCTAATTATTTCTATTGTAGGTTTTGTTGCAAGTTTTCTGATGGGTAGTTCTGGTAAATTTATTGCGCTTGCAGTCATTATGTCTCAAGTGTTTGGACTTCAATATTTCTTGTGGTTCTTTGCAATTGACTACGCTGGCTATTTACTCAGTCCAACACACAAATGTGTGATGATAGGAAATTCCTATTTCGGAACGCCACTTGGCGTGTATTATAAAGCACTCGGTATTTGGGCGCTATTGCTCATTACTACCGCAGGGCTATTTACATTTATTCTATAAAACAGATATATAATAGAGAGTTTCCGGAACTCTTCAAAACCGGATTTTATTAACACACACAAAAAGGAGACACACTATGTCTAAAACACCTTATGAAATTCGTCTTGAACTTTTGAAGATGGCACAGGATCAATTGAACCAACGCTACTATCAAAAAGCGGACCACGTTCGACACAACTCATCCATCAAAAATGAACAGGTAAATCTAACAGAGATTCCTGAATTTCCAACGACAAAAGAAATTTTGCTCGAAGCGGATGTGCTAAAGACCTTTATTGATAAGCAGTAAAGATTAGAGTTTTGCCAGTTGGACTCTAATCAACTGGCACTTATTAAAGGATACATCATGAGCAAAGAAACAGGCAAATCAACTTTACGCAGATTCCACGACATTCGCTTTTCTACGCGATACTTTATTGGTAATGGCATCGACATTGGTGCTGGTGACGATCCACTCTCAGACTACTCAGAATTCTTCCCACTCATTAAATCATTACGCCCTTGGGATATGCCAGATGGCGATGCACAATTTATGCATGGCGTAAAAGATGACACATATGACTTTGTACATTCAAGTCATTGTTTAGAACATGTTCGCGATCCAAAAGTTACACTCGGCAACTGGATTCGCATTTGCAAACCAGGCGGCTATCTTGTTCTTGTTATACCAGACGAAGACTTATACGAACAAGGCGTTTTTCCATCCACATTCAATGGCGCACATCTATGGACATATACCATTAAGAAGAATGCATCGTGGTGTGACAGGTCGGTAAATGTGTTCGATTTATTATCAAATTTTGTTGACAAAGTACAAGTAAATAAAGTAGAATTACTAGATGCAACATTTCGATATAACAAACCTAGGTTCGATCAAACTGATAAATCATTCGGTGATTGTGCCATAGAAATAATTCTCAAGAAACTATGACAATCGCTTTACAATGCTCATATGATATAGGCTATGCAAGTCTTGGCGATTTGACATGGCACAAAAACAAATACAAGTACTGTGCAAAACACGGCTATACACCGCGGGAGTTTGTGTATAAAGATGCGCCAGTAGCACATGGCTTTATGAAAATGTTTAACTTGCGCGAATTGCTACGAGAAAAACATGAATGGGTGTGGGCAACTGGTTGTGATTCAATGATCACTAATATGACTGTTAAGTTAGAAGATATTGTAGATAACAATTATCATCTTATTATTGCTACAGATCAAAATGGATTAAACGCAGATAGTTTTTTGATTCGTAATTCTGAAGAAGGTCGATACTACATTGATTATATTCTAAGTGGCATTGATACATATCGCAGTCATCCTTGGGTAGAACAACAAGCAATGATTGATTGCTTTGATAAATTTAAAGACATTACAAAGGTTGTACCTCAACGAACATTCAATTCATACAACTACGATTTTTATCCACATTGCCCAAAGCCAAACTTAGATAAACTAGGAACAGATGGCAATTGGCAGGTTGGAGACTTTCTTATACATTGGCCTGGTCAATCTCTAGAGAGAAGAATCAAACATTTTGAACGATACTCACAAAGCATAATTTATGATTGATAAAGAAAAAATATTAACAGATATTGCACACTATATCTGGCAACAGAAAGAACAAAAGACTTGGACTCCAGGAAAAGACTTTGTAAACTATGCAGGTCCATTCTTTGATGAGCATGAAATTATCGTAGCGGTTCGTACACTACTAGATGGTTGGCTTGTTATGGGTGATGACTGTGCAAGATTCGAACGAAAATTTCCTCGCGAGTTTGGTAAAGAGTATGGCATTCTCACCAACTCAGGTTCTAGTTCAAATCTATTGATGATGGCTTCGCTTACATCAAAGCGTGGACATAATCTACCAAAAGGCACAAAGGTTCTAGTTCCTATTGCAGGTTTTCCTACGACACTCAATCCAACACTACAAGTAGGATTCGAACCAGTCTTTGTTGATATTGAAATTGATACATTGAATTTAGACTTAGATCATGTCGTTAAAGTTTTAGATGCTGATCCAGACATTCGTGTAATCACATTCGCACATGTACTAGGCAATCCTCCAAACATGGATTGTCTCATGGACATTGTGAAACATTACAATCTGATTCTATTAGAAGATTGTTGTGATGCACTCGGATCAACATACGATGGCAAGCCGCTTGGTTCATTAGGAGAAATGGCATCGTGTTCATTCTATCCCGCACATCATATGACAATGGGTGAAGGCGGATTCGTTGCATGTAATACTAACGAACAGGAAGTTATTCTCCGTTCATTCAGAGAATGGGGACGTGGTTGCTATTGCGTAGGACCGAAAGCAAACAAACTCAAGTGTGGCACATGTAAAGAACGATTCAAAGAATGGATACCTGAATTACCAGGAGAGATTTTTGACCACAAGTATGTTTATGATGAAATTGGTTACAATCTCAAACCTATCGAATTGCAAGGTTCAATGGGCTTGATTCAGTTAGACAAACTAGAACAGATTCACGAATTGCGTAGACGCAACTATAAACTTCTTTTCGATATTTATTCTAAATACGAAGAGTTTTTTCATCTACCAAGAGCAACAGCAAAGTCAGACCCATCATGGTTTGCATTTCCTTTAACAATTCGCAAAAACGCGCCATTCAGCCGAAGTGAAATTGTTGATTATCTTGAAGACAATTTGATTCAAACACGCCCATACTTTGCTGGTAATATCATGCTTCAACCTGCATACAGTCATCTCATGAATCCTGCGGATGCTAGAGATTACTTTCCCGTTGCGACTTATGCAATGACGCATACATATTTTCATGGGACTAGTCCGGTGATCACACCGCAACAAATTCTATACATTGGTGAAGTGGTAGACAGATTTATTAAGGAGAAATTATGACAGGTGCAGAGTATGTCGCTAAATTTTTAAAAGCGATTGGTGTGCAAAATGTGTACCTTGTACAAGGTGGTGCATGTGCATTTATGGTTGACGCAGTTGACAGAGAAGATGATATTGGTTATGTTTGTTTTCAACATGAGCAAGCCGCGGCAATGGCGGCTGACGCTATTTGGAGAACAAACCGAAGACTTGGTGCTACGTTCTCTACCAGCGGTCCAGGTGCAAGCAATCTAATTACTGGTATCGCATGTGGATACTATGATAGCATTCCTAGCATTCATATTACAGGACAAGTGAATGGCAAAGAAGTAGCACAATACAATGGTGCGAAAGTACGACAAGCAGGCTTTCAGCAAATGGATATTGTAACCATGGTCAAGCCAGTTTGTAACTATGCAGAACATGTAAAAGATATTCACACTCTCAAACGCATTCTAAAGAATGCCGCAGATGCAATGTTTAACGGCCGCATGGGTCCAGTTGTTGTTGACATTCCTATGGATGTGCAAACAGAGGAACTAGATGACGATGAACTGCTATTGCCAGCATTTGCGAATCCTATTATTGAAACACAAAAGATTAATGATACCGCATCAAAGATTACAGAATTTCTCAAAGGTGCAGAACGCCCATTAGTTGTGTTCGGTGCTGGCGCTGAACTTGCTGGTGTAGAAAAGAATCTTGAAGAGTGGTTACGCACTACAGACATTCCATTTGTTGCGTCTTGGTCAGCACTCAATTCGTTTAATCACGATATGCAAAATTACTGTGGACATTTTGGTGTCTATGGTAATCGTGGTGGTAACTACGTTATTCAAAACGCAGATCGTATTCTTGTTCTAGGTTCTAGACTTGATAATCGTCAGCGTTCAGGCAATCCAAATACATTCGCACCACAAGCAAAGTTTCTTGTGCTTGACATTGACGAAGAAGAATTGAAGAAGTATCCATCGCCACAATATGAAGGTGTGGTTCTTGATTTTTCTTTCTTGCCTAATGTTATAACGCAAGTGACTACAGAGCCAGTTAAACCAGAGTGGCGCGATTATACGCAAGAAATGCGTAACAAATTTTTGAATGTAGACATTAGCGTTGGCGCACAAGAAGTTGGTAGTCTAAACCCATACACTTTCTTACAGCGATTGAATCAAATTGCATCAGACAAAGCAATCTTTGTAACCGATGCTGGCGCAAATCACGCATGGACTTATCAGATTTTCAATCGCAAAGGCGAACAGAAACTCATCACTAGTTCTGGTCACTACTCAATGGGTTATTCATTGCCTGCCGCAATTGGTGCGCGAATGATGAATATGGATAAAGATGTTTATTCTATCAATGGTGATGGTGGTTTTCAAATGAACTTGCAAGAGTTGCAGACATTGATTGAATACGGCTTAGATGTAAAAGTGATTGTGTTTAACAATCATGGCTTAGGTATGATTCGTCAATTTCAAGACACATACATGAAAGGCAATCACGCCGCTACAGGTAATGGGCGCGGACCAGGTCGACCAAACTTTGAGAAGATTGCTTTTGCTTACGGCATGAATTATCTTCGCGTGACGGATGTAAATCACCTAACACCAATTCATTTGCAGACGGGTAAGATTCTCATTGAAGTAATTGTAAGCGATAAAGTTTTGATTGAACCAAAACTTGAAGCAGGCAGACCAATCAACGATCAATTTCCATATGTCACAAATGAAGACTATGCAAACAACAATCGTTATGTAGAATATAAGAGATGAAAGTCTTAGTCACAGGTGCATCAGGATTTATTGGAAGTTATCTTGCAAAGCAACTATCATATTATGATGTTCATGCGCCAACTTCCAAAGAATTGGATTTGACTGATAGGCAAGCAGTTGTAGAATACTGCTTCAGTCATAAATTCGATACCATTGTACATTGTGCGGCGGTAGGTAGAGATACACCAAGAAGGGTTGATAATCAGATTTTATCTGACAATCTTTCTATGTTTGTGAATCTAGCACAATGCAGAGAATCATTCGGTAGACTTATAAACTTTTCATCAGGTGCAGACTTTTGCATCGACCTGTCTCTTGATTGTGTTTCGGAGAATGAACTCGAACAATATGTGCCAGTACATAGTTATGGACTAAGTAAAAACATTACCGCAAGACTTGCAAAGAATATTGATAAGTGTTATAATGTTAGATTGTTCTCTGTAATTGATAAGTCAGAATCAGAAAATCGTTTGTTGAAGCGTTTCATTTCGCATTTAAAAGAGGGCAAGCAATTTACACTAAAAGATGATCGGTATGTTGACTTTTTTTCTTTGGCAGATACTTTTAAAGTAATTGAATCTTACATTGAAGATGAGCCTTACAATACTGATGTGAATCTTGTTTACTTGAAAAAGTATAAGGTTTCTGATATACTAGAAATGTATTGCAAAATTCATGGAATTGATACAGATTCGTATGTGGTAGAAAGTCAATCTTTGATTAACTATATCGGTAATGGTGAACTGTTATGCAAAGAAAAATTTCGACTGGACGGAATAATAAAAACATTGGAAAGTTACACATGACAAAAGTTGTTTACGTTACAGGCTGTTGTGGCTTCATTGGTTACTATGTCGCAAAGCGTTGCCTTGAAGAAGGTTACTATGTAATCGGTGTTGATAAGATGACATATGCCGCAGATGAAGATTTGATTGATAAACTATTTGAAATATCGCCAGATCATTTTAGATTTTTTCAGTCGGACATTAATGATCTAGACCGTCTAGCAGATTGCGATTATGTAATCAATTGCGCGGCAGAGTCTCACGTTGACAACAGCATCATGTCTTCAGAAGTTTTTCTACGTTCTAACATCAATGGCGTTCACAAACTGCTACAGTTGATCAAACAAAAGAGTTTGTATAACATGCCAACACTATTACACTTCAGTACAGATGAAGTTTATGGTGACATTGAACAAGGCGCACACATTGAAACAGATTTGTTAAAGCCTAGCAATCCATACTCAGCATCAAAAGCCGCGGCCGACATGTTGATCCTCGCGTGGGCGCGAACATTTAAAGTGCCTTACGTCATTGTGCGCCCAACAAACAATTATGGTATTGGTCAATACGCAGAAAAACTCATACCAAAGAGTTGCAAGCATCTAATGCTAGGCAAAAAGATTGACGTTCATGATCGTGGTATGCCTTGGCGCACTTGGTTACATGCATCAGATACCGCAGAAGCAGTTTTGACAATCATCAAGTCTGGTGTGCAGAATGAAATTTACAATATCAACGGAAATTGTGAGTATCAAAACATCGAAGTGATTAAGAAAATCATTCGTTGGATGAATTCTGATTTTGATTACGAAAAATATCTTACCTATTACACACGACCTGGACATGATGTGCGCTATGCACTAGACGATACAAAACTCAAAGCACTCGGATGGCAACCGAAAGCAGTATTTGACGATGAGTTGAAGAAAATCATTGAGCATTCGAAAAATAACTTCATATGGTAAATACATTTTTACATTCGGGCAAACTAGGTGACATTATTTGGGCATTGCCTGCTATCAAACATCTTGGTGGCGGCATTCTTTATCTTAGAACTGGTGTAGTTGATTCGGGTCCGAATGAGGTGATGTTGACAAATGAAGGCGCAGAGAGTATAATATCTCTATTGAAGACTCAGGAGTACATTCATGATGTAAAAATTTACAATGGTGAAGAAATAAAGCACAATTTAGACTTGTTTCGTAGATTTATCTTTGCTGTACCAAAAATTACTATTGCAGAAAGCGTGTTTTTAGGGCTTGGCATTAGAGGTAATCATGAAGAAAAACTTGATGAACCATGGGTTACAGTAGATAAAGATATGAGGGTGCTAAATAAAATAGTTATCTCACGGACCGGAAGGTATCAAGCAGGTAATGATCAGATGAATCCTTTTTATCTGAAACTAAAAGAACGTAACATTTCCAAGCATGGAATATTTGTAGGTTCTTTAAACGAGTATGAGAAATTTGAAGAAGTATATCGTACTGGTATAGAATACTATCCCACCCCCACGATACTTGATTTGGCTAGAGCAATATCCGCATGTAAGTTTTATGTCGGAAATGAAAACTTAGCCAATGCATTAAATGAAAGCATGAAAAAAACTTCTTTTCTAGAAAATAACAAAAGTTCATTAGGACAATTCTTTTGCTACTTTAATAGACCGGATTTGTTTCTCATATAGTTGTGTTAACTAAAACAGAAGGAGGAGATATGAAAACCTTAACCAATAAGGTCCAAGTATTGTTTCTCATATGTTTGACGATGATGACAATGTGGCATTATAACAAAATAAGTCAAACAACGAGGCCAAATTTGAATTTGCAAATTTCGCAATTCACAAAAGAGGCTAGAGGAGAGATTTATTGCCTAGCAGAAAACATTTACTTTGAAGCAGGACATGAGCCAACTCTTGGCAAATACGCCGTTGCGTTTGTTACACAAAACAGAGTTAATAGTGGTAAATTCGCGGACTCTATTTGTGGTGTAGTAAAACAGAAGATAGGTAGTACATGTCAATTTTCTTGGTGGTGTGAAGATAAATCCAAATTCATTTCAACCAATAATCTCTTGACAAATAGTATGAATCCAGTGTATAATGAAGCATTGAGACTAGCAATTTATTTTTACACAAATCATGACAATCTAAAGGACCCAACAAACGGTGCGTTATTCTATCATGCAGACTATGTTAACCCGAATTGGTCTTTCGCTAAGAAAGAAATTACCATCGGTAAACATATTTTCTACAACTACAAAAGGAATCCGAATGAAAGAACCTAATACTTCAAACAATGGGCTATACATTGCGCTATGCGTTATGGTAGCCACAGCATGTGCAACATTGTTCTTTATGTTTCTCACAGAAAAGGAACTCATGTCAAAAAATATTGAACGTGCTATTGAAAAAGGTATTGATCCTATTGCAGTACGTTGTTCTTATGCTGATGCAAGTGACAGAGTTTGTCTTGCGTATTCAATTACGCACGGAACTGTTGATGCGCCAGGTGCCCGTAACATTCCGAATCAACTTAAAAAATGAATGGTAAATTAAATATATTGACTCCAAAAGAATTTGAGAATCACATCAAAGAACTTATGAAGATTAAATCACCAATCACTATGATTGATGCGGTTCTCTTATTCTGTGAGCAAAACAATTTGGAAGTTGAAACTGCGGCTTCACTCATCTCTAGCAAAATGAAAAATGTTATGGAAAGTGAAGCCATCAAAGGTAAAATGATTGCCACTAAACATGCAAAGTTACCGATGCTATGAAAATGGATGCCTTTGACGCATACAAAATTTATACCGCATTGAAGAATCATTTCGTACTTGACAACTACGATTACTTCAAGTATAATAAGAAGATCAAGGTAAGCCACGATGCTTTCTTGAATCGAAGAGATAAAATATTTTTTGCAAAACTAGGCAATCGCAAAGACGCTTACCTAGAAGACTTTTTGGTATCGAATTTTCTGCACGACACAAAGACATGGGTAGGTGAACTACTCTCTGATCAAGCAGAAGAAAGATACAAAGATTGGAAACGAAAGCAAGAATCTATAACGTATCATTTTAAGAATGAGATAGAATTTCTTGCAGAGTATGAACAGAATGACTTTAATCAATTATTTGAAAGTGTAAACGGAGATCATCCAAAGATTATAAAAATGTACATGAGAAAAGAGATTAGCATCGAAACTCTCGCAGTACTCAATATGATTTTAAAGTTTATATCTAGAACTGATAAAGTAATTCATGATCCGATCTACAAAGAGGTAAGTAAATTATGCAAAAAGTACCAGCCCTTCTTAAAGTGCGATGTACCCAAAATGAAAAAAGCATTGAAGGAAGTGGTAATGCAGGGGTAAAAGTGCGGAAAAAATCACAAATTTGTGTTCTTCTTCAGCCTAAAAAGAATCTTGAGCAACTATATAATACTGTAGTTGAGCATGATATATGTGGACAAGCAAATAATACAATCAATACATTTTAATACAAAGGAAATACGATGGCAAATACATTCGCAGAACTCCGTAAATCTCGCACAAAAGATTTGGAGAAGTTGACTGAACAAGTCAATAAACTAAACGATAAGTCTAGTGAAAAGAAATCCTACGAGGACACTCGATTCTGGAAACCAACAGTAGATAAAGCAGGCAATGGCATGGCAGTCGTTCGCTTTCTACCTGCGGCTGAAGGTGAAGACATGCCTTGGGTTCAATTGTTCTCCCACTCATTTCAAGGTCCTACAGGCCAGTGGTACATTGAAAACTCTCTAACAACTCTCAATAAAAAAGACCCTGTTTCTGAACACAACACCATGTTGTGGAACTCTGGTGTTGAATCAGATAAAGAAACTGCGCGTAAACAAAAGCGTAAACTTCAATACATCGCTAACGTGTATATTGTCAAGGACCCATCTAATCCTGACAATGATGGTAAGGTCTTCTTGTTTAAATTTGGTAAGAAAATTTTCGACAAGTTGAATGATTTGATGAATCCTGAGTTTGAAGATGAAACACCTGTTAACCCATTTGATCTATGGGAAGGTGCTAACTTCAAGTTGAAGATTCGCAAAGTAGAAGGCTATCAAAATTATGATAAGTCTGAGTTTGATTCACCCGCGGCTCTCTCTGAAGATGATGATGAACTTGAAAGAATTTGGAAAGCACAAAACAAACTTTCCGAATTTATTACTGAGGGCAACTTCAAATCTTATGACGAATTGAAAGCAAGACTAAACAAGGTCTTGAATCTAGAAGATGATGTGGTTACTGAAAAACCTTCTGCGCCTGTAACCAAGAAGGCTGAGAAGCCTGCTGAAGTTAAAAAGGCAAAAACTGTAGAAGATAGCCCACCTTGGAATGATGAAGATGGTGATCTGAGTTATTTCGAAAAGTTGGCTGAAGACTGATTCATTATTTTTCTCCGATGTGCAGTTTTAGCCCCTCTTGCGAGGGGCTTTTTTTATCTCATCGCGAGAGTGTATGCTCTTAATGATGATCGTTCAGTATTGCGTAGAATTGGATGGAAGTCTCTTACCTTGTCATCTTTCATAACGAATGTTGTGATTGGTGATGACACTTGACGTACTGAGTTATCAACAACTGTATTCACATTTGTTCCGGCTTCAAATGATTTAATCAATGCGTTACCTTGTTCTCTTAGAAATTGTTGAGAACCAGCACCCAATGTTTCAGTAGCAATGATACCACCAGCAGGTGTATTAGACAATGTAGTTGAAATGTAGTCTAGGCTACTTGTTACACCACTTACTGTATTTGCAAATGAGCCATCAAACGCACCACTACCAATTGATCCAGCGGCTTGCATAAATGTACCTGTAAGTACAGTACCTTCTGCTATCAACTCTTCTCTTGTCTTTTTCTTTTTTTGCACCTGATTTAATTGAACAAATTGCTGTGCGCCTTCAAAGAACAAAGGACCTGCCTGAATCAACTTAGCATAAATTGCTCTTGATTCGTCTGTTGCCAAACCAGTAGACTTAACAAAGTTATCCACAAACTCGCGGTATGCGATTCTGCTTTCTTCGACTGTGCCTTTGAATTCAGGAATGTCAAAGCCTTCCAAACCTGGAATATTAATCTTAGTTTTAATTTCTGTTTCGATGGCTTCAAATTCTTTCTTTTTCTGATTCAAACTAAAAGTTAATTGCTCTTCTTGTGTATAGAAATTTCTATAGTAATCGCCAACAAATTTATTGAAATTGTCTTGTTGTTCTCGAAGGTCTTTACCTCCGAACATTGTCATAATATCGTATTTCAAATCAGCAAGAGCAAGTCCTGTTGTGCCACCAATTGTTTTAGCAAGATCGTCTGCGGTGTATTTCAACATCTCAAACGCATTGTTCATGAAGAGTGTAGATTCTACAAGTCTACTGAATGTTGTTGTTATGCTTTCTAATGCATCACCAACTTTAATCTGATAATTTACAATGTCTGCATATGCAGTCTTGATCATATCATCGCTGAAACCAAGAAGGCTTTCTTGTAGTCTCTTTGCTTGATCAGCCTGTGAAAGACCCATCAAGTTTACTTCAATTGCTTTTGTGAATCCTGTAATAGCGTTTGGATCAATACCTAGAATGTTTGCGCCTTCGCGAACACCAGTAAAGATATTATTAACCGCACCTTGCATGTACTTAACAAGTTCTGGATCGGCATCTGAATAATTTCGACCACTACTACCGCCACTAAATTTACCTCCTGATCGACTCCAATTTTCATACTGACGAATACTGGTTCCACTTCCCTCTGCAAGAGTGCCCGTAATACCAGCGGCAGTAGTTCTTCTTGGTCCTGAACCAAAAAAAGAATCGGCAATACCACCAAGAACACCACCAACAAGACCACCAATACCAGGCATAATAAAGTTACCAATCATCGAACCAATTGTAGATGTACTGATACCGTCAATTATTTGCTTATCGCCTGCAATTGCGCTACCGATAAATGAACCCGCCATACCGCCTGCAAGACCCTGTAGTGCCGAACCGGCATATACACCACTTGTCATACCAACAGGAACCTCCATACCGGCTTGTGCGTATGAAGCGGCTAACTGTGCGGAAGTCATACCTGCATTGGCGGCTTGCATACCACCAGAAAAATTCAACAGAGTTGTTCCCATGCCTGTTGCACCCATATTTACTAAGCCCATACCAGCACTAGCGGCAAGACTAGCGCCACTGGCAAGTAAACTTCCTGTTGCTAATGCATTATAGATTTGATATCCGGCTAAAACAGTATTGATAAGACCGCCTGGTGTTTTTATGTCAGCATTCTTTAATGCATATAAATTAAATAGTGTTCCGCCAAGGCCAATACCACCGGCGCCACCTTTTAGAATATCTCCTGCGCCTTCAAATCCTTTTCCTGATACAAAGTTTTTTCCAAGGGCATTCATTGCAAATGTTGCTGGACCAAAACCTAGACCAAGTTTCTGTGCGGCATAAATCGTACCAAAATCAACAAGAGCATTACCCATTGAGAATCCGCCACCCACAGGTGTGCCTTTACCAGTTACACCTGATATAGTTCCTCCTGCACCAGTAGCACTAGGCGCTGATGGCGAGAAAATTCCGCTAATTGCATCACCAATTGACTTGGTGCCTGAGAATACATCTCCTACTGCGGAACCGACACTCTTAACGCCTTCCCATATGCTTCCAATAGAACTGAAGAAACCTCCGCCACCGCCAGCCATTCCGCTGTACATTTGCATTTGTGCAGATCGTTGTTGCATTTGTGCAATCTGTGCTTGAGATTGTAATGAGTATTGGGTGATGTTCGACATACCTTGCAAGTGATTACCTAACACTTGACTCATACCTTGATTATGATAATCACCCGCATACACCATACCATCGCGGATTTGTAGGGCGCCTTGTTCCATGTAGCGACCTTGTGAGTCTACGCCAAGTTTCATTTGACGTTCTACATTACGCTGATATTCTTCGTAGCCACCAGCACCGCCAAACATTGGGCTAAATGGTTGACCAATCATCAATGCCATTTGTTGACTGAAATTTTGAATGCCTTCTTCGTAACCAAAAAAACTTCTCATGCCAGTTGGAATACCTGTCATAGCAAAGATCAAGTCTTCAGTCACCATTTTCTTGTTCTGACTGACTGCGGCTTTTGCTTGCGCTACTTGTGCGCCTTTCTGTCCAAGAAGACCTTCTAATTGATCAACCTTTTGAATCATTTGCAACTTGTCTGCGCCTATCTTACCTGTGATAGGATTCATTGCATTCAAGCGATCAACAAGAGTTACTTGTGAAGAAAGTTTATCAAACTCTACTTTTGTTTGATCATAATCTGCTTTGAGTACATCGTATTGTTTTCTAACTGACGCGCCCTGTGCATAGTTATTGATTGCACGATTAAAGCCTGTTGCGGCATTTGGTCCAAACATAGGACCAAGAACAGTATTTACAAACTGATCTGTATAACTTGCGGCTAACTTCGAGAAGATATTGCCGTAAATAGGACCCATATCTTTGCCAAGAATTTTTGTGGCAAAGTTTTGAAATGAGTTTTGATACAGTTGATCGATAGAACCAAACGCACTATTTTGTTGTCCCGTGACACCAAAACCTTGTGATCCACCAATCGCTTTATAAATGCTACGACTAACATCACCCTGAATCTGCCCCAAGAATTGCATCTCAAGGCTCTTACGTTGGTTACCATATTGATTGTTTAAGTTTTGAATGCCTGTTGCAATCTGTCGTTGATAAACAAGATTCTGAGACTCCATCTCATTTGATTTGGCATTTAGACCAATCAATCTTGAATCTGCATCTTGTCCTGTGTATGCAGTTGTTGATGGTCTTCTAGATTCAATGCCATCAATTATATCTTGTTGAAGCCTAGTTACATTACGAACATATGTTTGTTCAGGTCCGCTAAGTGTTCCATTAAATGATCCCTCAAAATCATCTCCGCCACCGCCATCATCAAAAATACCAAGCGCGCGCGCACGAGCAGTATCATATGTTTGTTCGGCTCCGCTAAGTGTTCCGCCAAATGATCCTGTAAAATCACCTTGACCAAAAGTGCCTCGGGCGGCTTCCATGATACGACCAGTATCGTATGCACCACCGCCACGTGATCCACCGCCATACTGACCAGACATACCTACAGTCATTAATGATGGCGGTCTAAGTGCAAATGCTGAACCACCAGAACCAGGCTGTACACCAGAATAATAATTAGATGCGGCTGGTCCACCCTCTTGGCGAATCATCGCCGCTTGCAATTGAGGAATTAGATGTGAAGGAATTCTGTCATTAGGTCCAATGCCCAATGAACGAGACATGTTTGCAACGTATGCACCAGTATCATTATTATCACCAGGAGGTGCATACTTACTAATGAACTGATTAAGCGTCATTCCTCTGGATTGTGTATCCAGTTGAAGTTGCTTTTGCATAGCCGCCATACCCATTTCTGGTGATGGGAACTGCGCGAACGATCCATCCGGACCAGGAATCGCACCTTCTAAGACGCCACCAGGACCTGCGTATCTTGAATAGTATCTTAGGTTACCTGGATTGTTATTGCGTACAGATACAGGTGCATTGTTTGATAAGTTTGTTGGTGTGTAAGTAGGAGAAGACTGGCTAGGCAATGTTGCTGGTGCCGCTGGCGCAGGCGCTACAGGCGCAGGCGCGGGAGTAGTTAATCCTCTGGTCTCTCTTTTTCTTTCGTTTGCGCTATCTCTGTCTCTTCTTTGTTTATCGGAAACAACTGCGTCACGGTCTCTTACATAATTTTCATCTGTTTTAGTGAAAGTTGTTTTCTTATAACTTTCCTTCTCCATCTTAGCGGCTTCTTTTGTCAGGCCGCTTTGATATGGTTCATACTTAGTTTCTTGTATTTGAAGGCCTTTACCAAACTCTTGTAGTTTTTTCGCCAGTTCGGCGCCACCAGGAATGTAATTAAGAAAAGCCGCAACTTTATCAACAACATAAGAGGTAATTGCGTTAACGCCTCTTGAGATTGCATTGAACATACTTGTAATAGAAGGTCCAATAAAGTTTATGCTTGCATCAATTGCTTTACCCACTACACCGAATACGAACTTCTTGGCGTTGAACCAGCCTTCACCAATTGAATTTGATAAATCATTCCAAAACTCCCCAATCACATTACCTATACGAATGAATAGTCCACGAATTCCAATTCGATCAAGTATCTCCACAGCAAAGTTGACGATGTTAACAACAAAATCGTCAAAGATTAAATACAATTCACTAAAAGCATTCTTAATGCCTTCGCCGTCAAAGGTAAACAATGCGCCAATTAATCTGGCTGTTTCTTTTACAAAATCAAATATGTTGCTGAATATGCGAGTTACATAAACTGTACCTACTTCTTGCAGACCAGTGTTATAACTTTCTGCCCATGTTGCACCATCTCCAAAAATGTTGCTAATTGCATAGTTAAGTACTTGAGATGCAATGTCAATAAAGCCTAAGAAGAACGAAGAAAGACCGCCGCCTAAAAACGCGGCAACACGATCCATAAAGGTAACTTCAATTGCATTCTTATCAATGATTGAACCAATTTTGTCCTCATCAAATGCAACTAATAGACCATCAAATATAGAAAGAATAATATCAAGAGGAATTAAAAACTTCAATAGTTTTTTGCCAATGTCACCAAGAATTTTTACCACTTCAGAATTCTTGATTGCTTCAATGGCATTACCCATTGCTTTCAGTCCTTTTTGAACTGTTTCTACAATGTATGTCTGATAAAAGTATCCTAGTTTGGCAGCAATAGATTCAAGGAAGCCACCAGTGCCACCAAGAATTTCAGGCATAATTTTGCCTAAGTCATCTAGGCTTAGTGCTAAACGACCATCTGAGAATGCGGCTGTAACTTTGCTAAACGATTCAAGTGCGCTAGTTCTAAGGCTATCAAATTTTATAGCCAAGTCATCAAAGTAACTTCCTACTTTACCAAAAGAATCTAAGAATGTTGCTTTGAATGTGTCAAATTTTGCGCCAATGTTTGCTTTTACTTCATCAAGCAAGTCGGCAAGAATTGCTACGTTAATAAGTGTGGCGTTTCTTAATCGACCAAAACTTGCTGGTAGCGCACTAAAGATTCCTTCAATTGCACGAACTACATCATCAAAGTTAGGTAGTCTGATTCTGGCTTTAAAATCATCAAACGCTTTGATAATGTCATCAAAGTTAGGTAGTCTAAATCGTAATTTAAAGTCATCAAACGATTTAATAATGTCATCAAAGTTGGGTAGTCTAAATCGTGATTTAAAGTCATCGAATGCAGTTCTAAATGTATCAAGAAGACCTGTAAACACGCCTATAAAACGTCTTGGTAAATCCGAAAAGAATTTAACCAAATCATCAATGAAAGGAAGTTTCTTAAATCTATCAAATAGGTTTGTGAAAAAATCACCAAAGCGTCTTGGTAAATCCGAAAAGAATTTGATTAGATCATCGATGAAAGGAAGTTTCTTAAATCTATCAAATAAATTTTTGAAAAAATCACCAAAGCGTCTTGGTAAATCCGAAAAGAATTTAACCAAATCATCAATGAAAGAAAGTTTCTTAAATCTATCAAATAGGTTTCTGAAAAAATCGCCAAAACGTCTTGGCAAGTCTTCAAAGAATTTGGCTAGATTGTCTAACGAAGGAAACTTTACTCTTAGATTCTTTAAAAAGTCTAAGAATCGTAGAAGCCCATTGCCAAGACCACGGAGTACGTCTGTAATAAAGTTTACTATTTTTCCTAGACGAGCAAGCCCGTCTTCAAGGAATTTCAATATCCTTCTAAATCTTGCAAGAATGTCATCAAACTTTGTATTGAGTGCATCCAAGAAACCTTTAAAAAGTTTTAGAAGTTTATCAAAACCTTTTGCAAATGCGCCAGCAATTGCAAGCGCAAGGTTTTTTAAGAAGTTTAGAAAACTGTTTTCATCACCTTTACCAAGCCCTAATAAAGCCTTTAGAATGTCTGATAGTGTTTGATTAGTTTTCTTTTGTTCACCGAGAATATCGGTAAAAAGTTTTTTCTGCTCTAAAGATTTTTCTTCTTCAAATGCCCTATCGCGCTGGCGCTGAGTTTGATCAACCTTCATCATTTTAGCAAGGCTTGCAAATGCAGGTGCAAATGCCGCAGGGTTACCCGCCATGGCAGCCCCTTTCAGGCCTGCTCCGAAGCCTGAAAGGGATTGACTGATTGAACCAGCAATCGTTTTACCTATGTCGCCTACTAAATTTGTTGCCATTTATTTTCTTCTTGACTTTGATTGCGCTTGTTGTTCTCTTTGTCTCTGATTTTCTTCTTTTATGAATTCGCCCAATAAAGTTATATAAATGTCACGCTCGAAAGGCATCATCTCCTCAAGTTCAGTTAAACTATATTTATGGTGTTGTACCATAGCAAAGTTTGTTTTGTAATAATTTAGAAGATTTTCATTCGACATTGTTACCCGAAAAAACTTGTCATACCCTCCAACTCAACCTTGTCATCGCAACCGCAATGAGAGCAAGTCCATGCAATTGTTTTTCTGAGTTTAGGCATTGTATTAAAGAATTCAGTTATTTTTGCAAACTGTTCTTGTGAAAGTCCGTTGATAAATTCAATCAATTCAGCCTTTGTAGATTCGCTTGCAGGATATGTGTTTTCGTTATCGAAAATATAGTCAATACTTTCAACCACAACGCCTTGAATCACATCGAATTGATTTTGTTTATCGTTTGCTTGTAACTTATCTGCCATAGACATGGTTGGATATTTCAATACAACACCAACACCAGACTCTTCATCTAAAAGAATCTTGTTAGTATGAGTATCTCCTACTTCTACTTCAACATCCATAATGTTGAACTTGTATGGTGTATTGAATTCACACATTTCACCCTTAGAGTTTAGCCCTGTAGGGTGTGTAAGTTTGAGTTCAATCTCTTCACCAATTGACTTGCCACGAAGACGTAGGAAGAAATATTCCAAATCGAACATTGGAAGTTTATCCACATCAATTTCGTCTACAGAGCAATTGGTAATGATCTGTTTAATTGCACGAAGCATCTCTTTTGGATCTTGAGATTCAAGAGCCATTAAAAGAATCTTTTGTTCTTTAACTAAGAACGGTCTGTACTTGTAACTTTGTTTGGTTGAGTGTAATGTCAACTCATAAATCGGTGATTTGATTTTTGGTAAAGCCATGATATTTCTCCTTTAGTATAAAAAAATGATTACGCAGTTTGTACTGGACGTCCAGTAACTCGACCATCAAGATCAAAATTTGGATCCACTACTCTTGCCTGGTCTCCAGGCAAATTAATGTAACCCTGCGTAAAGTCCACAGTATGAAAACGATATGTCATTGTTACTGAAAATCGTTGATATGTGTTCGGTTCTTCCCAAGTCAAGTTCATTGGGCTAAGTTGAATTGGATATGCATTGTAAAGTGTGTATCTTGCAAGTTGTCTTCTATCACCACTCACTTGAATAATTCTCACTTGTCCTGATGCATATTGATTGTAATATTTTGCGAGTCCTGCTCGACTTGCATTTCCGTTTTTAAGGTCTGTTTGATTGATAATGTTTTCTACCCAAACCTCAAACATTGCTCTTTCTCTAAAGTCTTCAGAGCAAATAATTTGTAAAGGCACATCTGCGTAAGAAGTTTCATATGCGTATTTTGTTGTTGGACCATATGCTTGATCGTCACTTGTAGACACACTTCTTCCTGGCAATTCAGTTGCTTCACAACGAAAGCGAAAAGTTGAGTTAATGTCTTTTCCGTCAAATGAATTCCACCAGTTTGTTTCGGAAATATTTACGCTACCTTCAACATTAAAAGTTTGTCCTGGACGACCAGGATTTGTAAGTCCTGTTCGTGCCTTACTTAAAAACGCACTTCTTAATTCTGGAGGCAAGTCGACCTCCACATAAAACATGTTAGGTCTTACGACCGAGAAGTTTGTTCTGAATTGGCTGATACTAAACATTTATGTTTTTCCTTAGATCATTGATCGACTGTCTGCCCAAATGCTTGCTTTATCTGATTTTTTAAATCTTTCAAGCGGCATGAACAATGCCATGTCCCATTCTGGTGCCCTAATTTCTAAAAACTGGGAGCGAATGTGATTGTTTAAGTATCGCTTAACAGTTGGTTTGAACGCACTATATTTAGATGCACTTTTCAGAATACGATAGGTTGCTAGAATCTTTGTTTTCTCATTGTACTTTTTATCAGTAGTGATACTGTATAATGCATCCATTAATTTTGCGCGAAGCATATATGGCAAGTAGTGAAAGTTGATGCCTAGAAAGCCATCGTTATAAGTCTCAATCGGAAAGATAAGTGGAAATGTGTCGTAGTATGGTAGATCAAGTTTGCCTTTTGGATCATACTTAAACAAGTACATATATCCAGGCTTCATCTCTACAACTTTACGCTTTGGTTCAAACGAACGAATAATTTTGGATGGGGTAAGCGAAGCAACGCCTTCCGCTTGGGCTGCGGCATCTCTGTACCATTCTCTTGCGACTTTGGTTCTGGCGGGTGTCATACCTGCTAAAACGCCGCGATAGATGAGTTCTTTAAATAATAGCATAAATTCCTACTGATCTGCGATACATATATTTATGTCAATTGCTTCTCAGTAAGTAACTTAAATTCCCAATTTCTGTCTAAACAATACTCAGTTGCCGCTTTCCATTTTGCTTGATTGACGCCCCATGTCATTACTTCATTGAGGTATCTGCGCGTTGGTTTGCCAACAAGTCTTGAAGGTTCTCGCGTTTGTTTGTCAGGCTTTACTTCAATCAACGATGCGCGAATTGTGCCGTTTCTATCTTTGTAACGAATCCAAAAATCAACAAAATATCGATGCCAACGATTGTCAAGCGGAGACCTATAGGGCACGACTACTTCTTCAGAATTCCATTCTAAGATTGCTGAATTAGTATCGCAATACACCATGAATCTACGTTCAAGTAGACTGCGATATATGATACCCGTTGGATCACCCTTATATTTTTGAGGGTTTTTTGGTTTGAATCTACCTTTGTATGCCATTTTTAGATTATAAATAAGAGAGTTAATCTATAGGGATTTATATGGCAAGAACATCTTTCACACCAACCGCTGACGGGCAGACTGCTCTGTATCCTGAGGCTGGTTCGGGAATACAGGAAGCGTCTACCGAAGTAAGCGGGCATGACCGTTATAGTGCGGCTGGTTTAGTGCAAGGAACTGGAGTATGGCAATTTCCTATTGAGAATGATGCTTTTAACGTGCCTTTTCTACAATTCAAATTTCTTGATGCCTTTGGTAATCTTTTCAATAATCAAAGGGCACCTACTATTTATCTGCGAATGCCTAATCAATTTAACATTTCTGGCTTCTCAGAGTACGCAAGAACAGATAATGTTTTTGGTGCAGGCAATCAACTACTTCAAAATGAAAATGCTTTAGCAATTGGCAAAGCAAAACAAGAAGAAGGATTTGATTCTAGTTTAATTGCAAAGTATGGATTAAGTGCGGCTGAAGCATTTCAAACAGGTGTTGCTAGGGCATTGGCTGGCGTTGAAGGCTTTCTTGCATCTGGTGGTATGAACAACATTTCACAATTTGAGTTTACTCAAAGACAAGCAATTAATCCATTTGCTCAGTTGTTGTATAAAGGTCCGCAACATCGCAAGTATCAAATACCTGTTATCATGCGCCCGAGAACAAAACAAGAAGCAGACAACATCAAAAAAATTATTCATACTTTTAGGGTTGCTTCGTCACCCTCAGTTCCTAACGTAAGTGGTAATCTAAGATACTCTTCAATCAGCAAAGGTACGCAAACAATTGAAACCGGCATTGGTGAAGGTAGCACATTTACATTTGGCTATCCTCACCTCACACAGTTTGACGTAATATTTAAGACTGTAGAACAAGACATTAAAGTTTTTAGAAGCAAGCCTTGTGTAATTGATTCTGTTGCAGTTGATTATGGTGGTCAAAAACTTACATTCTTTGAAGATGGCAACGTAACAGAAGCACAATTAACAATTCAGTTGACAGAGATTATTCCAAGAACACTTGGTGATGGTATGTCAGAAGCAAAAAATACTAACTTCTCAATGATATAAAATGTTTCAATTTTTTCCTAAAATACTTTATCTCATTAACGACTTTGATTATCAAAAAGTTGTTGATTTAAACGTGTCCGCACAAATCACAGAGTATGTAAAGAAGTTTAAAACCTCTCCTTCTGCTCGACAATTTATTGTTCGTGATGGCGAACGTCCTGAAGCAGTTTCGCAAAGATTGTACGGCACACCAAAATACGATTATCTTATCATGTTAATAAATGATATTGAAAGCATCTACGATGACTGGCCTCGAAATTCAGTAGCACTCAATAATTATATTGCAAGTAAATATGGAAGTATTGGTGCGGCCTCGGTACCAGGATATTGGTACACAGGTGATGGCGATCAAGTAGCAGAAGCGTATTGGAACACATTAACTGATGATCCTAAAAAATATGTTCGAACATTTTTCGAACATGAAGTAGAATTAAATGATGAAAAAGCAAAGATCGACATATTCGATATTCAAATTGCTATAAAATTTGAAACTGGTTTGCAAGAATTATTTGATAATCTATAATGGCATACACATTTCCCAAACTTAATGTACCGCGCGATCAATTTGGCTTTCAAATAGAGTCAGAGTCAACTACGCCGGATCACATTAAAGATACCTATATCTTATCTGCGCTCTTTATTAAAATTAAAAACGGAAAAACTATTTCACTAGGCAACTCTTTCAATCGTCTTGAAATATACGAAGACATTTTTAGTCCGTCAATTACAGGTAAGATAAGCGTTTATGATTATGTTGGTGGTATTGAAAAGTTTATGTTTACTGGCGGCGAAACAATCACGTTGCGAGTAACCAAGCCAGGCGGCTCAAACGAAACTCTTATTTCGCGTGACGATTTAATTGTTTATGAAATAGGTAAAATTCAATACGATAATGAAAATGCTATGACGTATGAATTGAGTTTTACGTCAAAGTCTGCAATCGCATCACAAAAGAAAAGACTGTACAAAAGTTTTGGTACAGACAAAGGACTGAGAAGTGTATTCTCTAAAATTTATTCTGACGTAAATGAAGTATCAAACTTAAACGTCAATACAATTGATCCTGACATTAGAATGCAAAATTCATTTGTATGTCCTGGATATACTCCACTTGAAGCATTGTCTCAGTTGGCAAGACGTTCATGTGCATTGGGAGATTACTTTGTATTCTATGAAAAACTAAACGGAAGAAATGCCTCAGATTTTAAACATGTGTTCATCTCATTGGGATCACTCAAAGAGTTTTGGAACAATGCAGACAAGTTGCAAAAACTTGTATATCAACCATCTCAAGATTATATAAATCGCGAAACAAACACATTCATTCAAATTAAAAGTTTTTTGATTGAGAACAACTTTCAACATTTAGAACGAATGCAAACTGGATTCTACAATTCAAACATTCGCCAGATCGATCCATATAGCCGAAATTATACCGATTCAAAAATCAGTTACAAAGACATGGCACTTGATACAGATTTTTATACCAATCGCATTTTAGAAAACAATAACGAATTTTTAAAATATGATGATACTTACCCAGAATTTCCTGGCGAAAGATTGATTGTGAAGCCAAAAAATGATATAGTATTAGATAAGGCGAATTGGATCAAATATGACACTTATGGTGGGCTTCTAAATAGTGGGTTACGAGTACTTGCAGATATACCAGGCGCGGATAATCGGATTAGCGTTGGCTATGCAGTTGAATTAGCATTACCAAGTAAGGTAGCAAAAGCGCAAAACTTAGAGCAAAGTTTTGTTGCTGAAGATGAATTTTACTCAGGAAAATATCTAGTAACAGCAGTACGTCACATATTTACTAAAGATACTTATATCAAGAAAATAGAACTAAGCCGCGGCTCACTCAAGATCAATCTTGATAGACGCATCGAACAAACGAGTTAAAAATGAAACTATCATTCTCAGAATACGTTTATAAAAAAGAATATGAGTCAAGAGTACCTCTTGAAGAAAAACTCATTCTTTACAACAATGGCGCAAAATATGGGCAAGTTGTATTCCTTGCTGGCGGTGCTGGTTCGGGTAAAGGTTTTGCCATTAGCAATTTTATGCAAGGCGAAGACTTTAAGATTCGTGATGTAGATGAATTAAAGATTGCATTTCAAAAACTTGATGATTTAGGTAAATTCACTATGGATGCATTACTGAAAAAATACAGTAATAACATTAGCGAACGTGATATGGACTTGATTCAAAAGAATGTTATCGATAAAGGTTACTCTCTTAAAGATTTAAACCTCAAGACACCAGAACACGTTTACGCACTACACGTTATGGTTCGTGCAAGCGGTGTAAAAAATAAAACACTTGATCTATTGCTTGATGGCGCGGCACAAAATACATTACCTAACATTCTCATTGACTCCACTTTTGCAGACATGGATGATATGACAGGTTACATTCCCAAGTTGCTCAAAGCAGGTTATGGAACTCGAAACATTCATGTGACTTGGGTGCTAACTAATTATGAGATTGCAATTCAGAACAACAAGAAACGTGCGCGAGTAGTGCCAGAAGATATTCTACTGAAGACACACAGAGGTGCGGCACAAACTGTATTTGCATTAGTCAAAAAAGGTTTTCCAAAAGAAGTAGATGGTGGTGTTTATGTGGTACTAAACAATCCACAAAATACAATGTTCATTGTTGATCCTAAAACTGGTCAGCACTATAAAGATATTAAAGGCAACAAAGTTGTCGGTAAATTCATGTATCTTACATTGAAGAAGCCAGGTAAGTCAATGACAAACGATGCCGGCGTTCGTAAAGAACTATACAATTGGATTGTAGATAACGTACCACCAGATTCACTAGATACGAAAGAACTAGACGATCTATGAAAACATTTAAACAGTTTATAAGCACACCTGCAACACAAGAAGAGTGGGAAGAGGATGTGTATGGTCCAGAACTTGTTGAAGTACTCAAACAAGTAGATGGTAAGTGGGCGTTAGTTTCAAAGAATACAGGTAAACCTCTTGCATACTATAAAGGTGAGGGCAAGCCATCTGACGATTGGGTAGCGAAGCAAGAAAGACGCATTCAGTATTTTAAAAGTATGAGGTAATTATGTTTCTTGGTCGCGAAGGTTTTTATTGGTGGATTGGTATTGTTGAGGATAATGTAGACCCTCTTTTGTTAGGGCGCGTTAAAGTACGCATCTTTGGATATCACTCATCGTATGCAGAAAGAGCAAGAGGAATTCCTACTGCGGATTTACCTTGGGCAACAATTGTTGTGCCACCTAATGGACAGAACACTTATTCTAGAATTGGACTAGGTGAATGGGTTGTAGGTTTCTTCATGGATGGCGCAGACGCACAAGAGCCAATTGTGTTGGGTATTATGCCTACACCTCTTTCAGAAGGTGCGGTAACAAGTGGCTTTGGTCAATACGGAACACCTACTAGATCGTTTCCTCAGATTACTACATCAAAAGATAATTATCCTCCAAACGGAAGTGCAGATAACGATTATTCTAGACTAGCACAAAGAATGTCTATAATGTCTGAAGGTGGCCACCAGATCAATCTTATAGATCATAGTGATACTGACAATCCTTCTATATTAGAAATTAAACATAAAAACGGAAGTTCTTTTGTGGAACTTAGAAGTAACGGACTCACAATTAGCAATCAAGGTAAGACTAAAATTACATTTGATGATGAGCGTATCTATGCTGTAGGTCCACACGGCACAAACGAACTATCTGTGCCGCCACCTCCATCAGGTGGGGGCGGCGGTAAAATCATATGTACCAAACTTTATGAATTGGGTTATTTGTCAAAAGAAATTTATGAGTTAGACCAAGAGTTTGGTCAACTTTTAGTTGAGAAAAGTCCTGACACCTACTACGGATATATCGCATGGGCGCAAACTGTTGTAGATTGGATGGAAGGTAACGGACCTCAATGTATGTTCTGGATTCGTGATTCAGAAGAAAGAAAGCAAGCCCAAGTATATCTAAGTACTAAGTGGGCTAGAGAGATTGCAACACCATGGGCAAGTCATATGGCTTATCTAATGGGAAATGAAAATGAAAAGAATGTTACTGGCAGAGTCTTAATGTCTGTCGGCAAGCCAATCTGCAAAGTGATTGGTGTATGGCAAAGATGGTTTGGCAAATCAGATCAGCCAACAGGGTTATTCAAAGGTTTCTTACTGTGGGGAATCTTTGCAATTCTACGATTTATTGTATGGTTTTATAGGAACGTAAAATGAAAAATGAAGAACTTAAAGATGCACTCGACAAACTTACTGAAATTGAGAGACAGATTCTTATTGATAATATCAACTACCATACTGTGTTGATTTTATTGAAGATGTTTCCTGATAATGACATTATTAAAGACTTGGTAAATAGTAAAAGGACCTAAAACCTTTATAAATACTCTTAAATCACAGGGGACACCCTATTTTAGTTGCTTGTCAAGCATTTGTCAAGTAATTTTCGCATATTAACCATTGAGGAACATATTATGTCCAATCACGAAACACTTGTCAATCTTTTCGAAACTTATGTAAAAGAGAACGAAAAATTTGCAGAAAAAGGCGTAAAAGCCGCCGGAACAAGAGCAAGAAAAGCATTAGCCGAATTCACTAAAGCGGCAAAAGAACGCAGAAAAGAAATTCAGGATCAAAAGACAGCAGAATAATATATGGCATCCGCATTTTCCGACTTACCTCTAAGTTTTAAGATTAATCCTATTACAGGAGATGTACCGCCTGCGCGTAATGAAAGCGCAGTAAAAAAGGCGCTGATTAATCTAATCAAAACACCAGTCGGAACGCGCCCATTTGCTCCAGAGTACGGATCAAGAGTTTATGACTATTTGTTTGAACCCGCAGATTCGCAAACAGAATTACGTTTGAACGATGACATAGCACAATGCATTGAACGATTTGAACCTAGGGCACAAGTGGTTGCAATTGAATCAAGTATTACAGACAATGGTATTGAATTAAAAGTAGAATATTATGTGGTGAATGTAGCAACTTTACAACAACTAGAAACAGTAATCACAAGAACGGCATAAACAAATGGCTACACCTACAAATTTAAAAATTGATGGCGTAAATTTTCTACAAATTCGTGAAAACTTCAAAAACTATTTGAAGAATCAAGATCAGTTTAGAGATTATAACTTTGATGCTTCTGGTATCTCCACTCTACTTGACATTTTAACTTTTAACACATATTACAATTCGTTCTATGTGAACATGGTTGCGACTGAAACAAATTTAAATACAGCACAGCGTAGAAATTCAATTGTCAATCTTGCTGGTAGTTTGAACTATGTACCAAGATCAACTACTGCGGCAAGAATTAAAGGTACAATTAAATTAACTGCAACTGGTTCTCCCTCTTCAATTACACTTCCACAGTACACTCGCTTTGATGCAGTTTATGAGGGGGTGACGTATTCGTTCGTAACGCAAGAGCCTTTAACATTTACATCAGCCACAAGTTACACGTTAAGCAACATTGAATTAATTCAAGGGCGTTATATTCAAGAAAGATATACGGTCAATCTTGACGATGGCACACAAAGATTTTTAATCAATAACGCATTAGTAGACACCGCAACTTTATTGGTTCGTGTTCAAACTTCTTCGACAATTGGTACACTTAGAGTTTTTGAAAATCCAACCAACCTTGTTGAAGTTTCTGGAACTACTCGCGCATACTTCATTAAAGAAGTTGAAGATGGTAAATATGAAGTAACTTTCGGTGATGATGTTATTGGTGAAGCACTTGACAATGATAACATTGTTATTATGGATTACATCGTAACTGAAGGTGCATCTGCCAATCAAATTCGCGAGATAACTTTAACATCTACTATCGCAAATGTTCAAGACGCACTATTTACTGCGAATGATGTTTCATTGGGTGGTGAAGACAGAGAAACGCCAGAAAGAATTAAATTTGCCGCACCAAAGTTTTACACCGCACAGAATCGTGCAGTTACAGTAGAAGACTATCGCGCTATTCTTTTAAATGCACCGAACGTAGGTTCAGTATCAGTATGGGGCGGAGAGGATAATGATCCACCATTTTATGGTAAAGTTTTTATTGCTGTAAAACCTACAGTAGGTGAACAATTAACTACTACAGAAAAAGATAGTATTGTCAGAACCATTCTTAAAGGTAAAAAGATTTTAACTGTTCAAAACGAAATAGTTGATCCTGAATTTATTTTCATTTCTATTGTTGCTGACGTAAAATATGATCCAGAACAAACTGTTGCAACACAAGACAGCGTAAATTCAAAAATACTTGATACCATTAAATTGTATAACGATACAGACATTAATCAATTTTCAAAATATCTACGCTATTCAAAACTATCGCGTTTGATTGATACATGTGAGCGTTCAATTTTAAGTTCCGAACTGACATTATCGATGTACAAAGAATTTGATTTGCAGTTAGGACAAGCATCACGTTATGTAATTAACTTCTCAAATAGCATTTCAAAACAAACTGTTGGTCGTTTGTCGAGTTTTGGCTATGGTCAAGGCGGCGCAATTACTTCAGGCGCATTTACATTTCAAGGATTTCCAAATTGTATCTTAGAAGATAACAACGGAATTCTTCGCGTATTTCGTAGAGTAGAACAAAATATTTTTGGTGTCGCACAAAACGTAGGCACTATAAATTATGACACAGGACAACTTATTCTAAACGATTTTAATCCTACTGCGATTGCCGAAGGTGGTGTTACTCTCAAGATTTTTGCTATTCCTTCAGGTAATGATATTTTACCACTTAGAGGACAAATCGTTAGTATTCGTGACGAAGACATTACGATCAATCTAACAAACGATAAAACAATTAGCCTAGTAAGAAGATAAAATGGCTGATACAGTCTATTACAATCCAACTCTTGGACTCCAAAACATCACGCCTGCGCTTGATGATGAAACCTTTTTGTTTTTCCTCAGCGCATACTATGATTGGATGCAGACAACCGATATTACCTTTAATGGTGCGTCTGGTGCATTCTCAAATGGCGAAATAATTACAGGGCAAGATTCAAGAGCAACCGCAACAATTCGTTATGTAGGATCAAATACAATTACTGTCTCAATGAAGACGGAAATTCCATTTGACCTTGGAGAAGAATTTGTTGGTGGCACAAGCGCAAACTCAGCATTTGTTTTAGAACTATCAGACAATGTATTGCGTAAAGCATCTCACATTCGCGAAAATAAAAATAACGACAAAGCCCAAGGGCAATTTTTAGAATATCTTAAAGGCGAACTGAACAAAGGCATACCAGTTAAAACTTCTGCTGATAGAAGAAGATTGATTGCACAACTAAAAGATTTTTTTAGATCAAAGTCTACTGAAGAAGCATATACGTTTCTTTTCAGAGCATTGTTTAATGAAACAATTGAGATTCGTTATCCTGGTGATGATTTGCTACGAGTTTCAGATGGTAACTTTTTAAAGCAAAGTACTATTCGTATTAATGACAGAGGCGTGTCTCAACTTGGCGGTGAAGCAAGTGTAGTTTCAGGTAATGCTCTTGTAATTGGAAGCAATACAGATTTTACAGATTTTTCTACATCAGATTATTTTAAAATTGGTACTCAACAAGCAGTCGTGTCAAATGTTATTAATGCGACACACATGCTTGCGACAACAAATTTTACAACAACCGCAAATAATCAATTTGTTTACGAGTTAATACCAACAGATATTTTTGAATTAAAAAACAAAACCATTCGAGGTAGAACTTCAGGTTCTATTGGCGTTGTTGCAGACGTTCGCGCATCTACTCTTGGTGGTAAATCTTATGCTGACGTTATTCTTCGATTAATTTCTGGCTCATTTGCAGAAAACGAAATTATTGAAGATATTGAGAATCCATCATCTAACGTCATTGTGTATGGTGTTGTAAATGGTATTAATATTAACGATGGTGGTACAGGTTATGCAGTTGACGATGTAGTTATCATTACAGGTGATGGCTCAGAAGCCGCCGCAAAAGTTACCTCTGTTTCTGAAGCGCCAATTACAAAAATTGTTTTGGCCAACACCGGTATTGGTTATCAGAACAATTTAAGTGCAGTAATTAATAACACAGGAACTGGCGGTACAGGATTTGCAGTTAAAATTTCTGAAATTGCAAACACATATACTGTAGGCGCAAACAATCAATATACAGTTGGTGATACAGTATCATTAAGAATTGTAAATCGCGGTTCTGGTTACGTTGCACTTCCTACAATTACATTACAAGACACCGCCGTTGCATCACTAGGTCTTCTACATGATAAATTAATTCGTATCAATAATGCAGGTACGTTGTATCAAGTAGGCGATGCACTTGTCTTTACAAATCCAATAGGATTTAGTGGCAACACGGCGGTTGGTCGCGTTGCGGCAGTTACAGAACGATGGGCAGAAACTCCAGTAATTTTAGTTGCGACTGAAATTGTTGAGCCATACAAAAATGAAAGTCTATTAGATGACTTTGGATCAAATACAGTTAGCGTTGATGGCGCAGGCGATGAAGAAGTTGGTATTCTCATCGAAGGTAGTTACTACGACAGACTGAAAACAGAAGATTGGCGCGCCGTTGGTCCGATTGAACGTCTAGAACTTACACATTCCGCAAACGGAAATTATGCATTTGGTAGCGGATACTCTACAACCAGTTTGCCAACTGTAGCAGTTACATCTGCAAATGGTGTTGGTGCAAGTTTACAAGTATTTAATATTCAAGGTAAGAGTGCAGTTATTAATATTGATGCAAGCAACAACATTGCAGGTATCGGTTCAATTCGTGAAGTTACAATTCTTAACCAAGGTATTGATTACACCACAGCAACCATTGATGCGTCTGCTAAAGGTGATGGCAATGCAAATCTAACCGCAGAAATTGGTGGCTTGTTTGTTGATTCTGGTCGCTTTACGAATGATGATGGTAAAATAAACTTTAAGATTCTTCAAGACTCATTATTCTATCAAGATTTTTCATATGTTATTCGAAGCGGTTTATCATTTGATCGATATAAAGAAATTGTTAAAGAAGTAGTTCACCCTGCTGGCTTAGAATTTTTTGGTGAAATTGTTATTACAAGCACCATTTCTTTGACAGCCAACTTCTCTTCACAATTTGCGGCCGCATCCGCGCCAAGATTTGCTTCTATATTCTCTTTCTTGTCATTGTTCGAAGGTATTGGATTGCCTCCTCCAGTACAATCTTCAATTATCGTCAAAATTAAACCAGTTGTTTCTTATGTTGATCAAGCAATACTTGACTTACCTGAACAAGATGGCGGAACAATTCAAGTTGAAATTAATCCTACGATTAATGTTGGTGCAATAACCCATACTGAGTATCGTCCAATTCTTTCACCAGTTATTGATGTTGGTATTTTTGGTGCCGCAAATGTTACAGTTATTCCTGTATCTTTAGGTACAAGCGAATACGATGTTATTCTTGCTGGTGCATCTCTACCTGCTACATTTGACCCGTCTGGTGCAGTTAGAGAAATTAATATTGAGCCGATTGTTATCAATCAAGGCATAACTGTTATTGAGTCTACCGATCCAGGTCTTAAAGGACCACTACAATTTTGGCTCGGTCCAGTTGTTGTTTCCGCAGAGTTTATTTTCTCATCGGTGGCACCAAGAACAGAAGTTTCTGGTGGCGTAGGAATAATCGTATCAACATCTACATTTACGGATTCAGAATATAACGTAGAAATTCCTATTTTTGTTGGTATGACGCCAACAATTATACCGACAGATCAAATTGCTACACCTAAGTTTTTCAAGACAGAAATTAACACCGCACCTCAGCCTAGTACTTTGTATAAGGTTGAAATTAATTCTATCTTCACAAGACTTCCACCGCTCACATATGGCGATTTGATTATTGGTGATTATGCTCAAGATATAATTTTTTACGAAGCAGACACCAAGTTCAATACTACATTGTACAATGTTGGTGCCGCTAGAAACGAATACAACATTGAGATTCCATCGTATGTTGATGTTACGATGGGATTCTATAGTGCTATCACTACAATGCAAGCTGATATTAAATCAGTTGAAATTGATATTGAGTTGCTACAAAGCGTTTCATCAAGCATCAGAGCAAGTTATAAGATAGATATTCTTTCTGGAGAAGGAATTACAAAAGGACAATTCCTTTTCAAGAATCTTCCTTTAGATGCATATGCACTAGAACAAATTCAAGAGGTTGCAACCTTAACATTTAATTCTGTTTCTCCAATAACATATCCGAATGCGAGAGCAAGAGTTAATAGTATTTTTGAAATTGACTTGCCAACAGTTACGCTTACACAACCATTAAATGTTGTGCCAAGTGACTTTTTCCCTGATATAAAATACATTCAGCCACAACTAAACATTGGTGCCTTAGATTATAGCGAAATTGAAGTTAATGTTGAGACATTTGTAGACGCTACAATGGCATTCTACAGCAATATTGTTACAGTTGAAACCGACATTAAATCAGTTGAAATTGATATTGAATTGTTTAATTCTGTGGCTTCGTCAGCAAGAACAAAGTATACGATAGAACCGTCTGCAACTAATTTGGTCATTCAAAGCACTCCGTTGGCTTCTATTAAGATTGAAATTCTTTCACCAACAGATAGATACAAAGACCAATTCATCAGTAGATTCGCAAATAATTCTATTGCAAGTTTCGACACCGAGCCTATAGAAGATAGAATTGCTCTTGCGGCCGCAGGTTTTGTAAATGGTAAATATGATTATTACTATCAAAATGCGCGTCTAAAACAATTTAGCAATACCGAAATTTCTGTATTAGAAAATCTTTCATTCTTGGATGCATTTGGTAATGATACAGTACGCAAAAATATACCAATCTCAGGTGCAGTAAATGTTCCGACTGTTATATACGACAATGTTACTTTACAAGTCATCAATGGACAACAAATAAATACTTACGCAAATGCATTATTCTCAGATAGTAGCGGATTCCGTCCTGTGGTATTTGGTTCAGAAAATAACGGCACTCAAAACGGCACTATCACTTTCACAGTTCCAGCGGATGCTCCTAGTACGTTATATTACATTTGTCAATTCCACCACTTGATGCAAGGTGTGCTTTCAATTGTATCAGGATCAGGCTCAGGAGGAGCCAACAATCTTACTACATTTAATGTAACAAACGCTGGTGCAGGCGCCTATGTAATTGATGGTAACAGTAATCCAACACTAACATTAGTGCGAGGAAATACATACTACTTTGCAGTTTCAGCACCAGGTCATCCGTTCTGGATTAAAACAAATCCAAATACCGGTACAAGTAATGCATATAACAATGGACTAGCAACCGGCACTAACTTTACCGAAGATTTTAAAGTTCGAGATTACATTATCATTGGAAACGAAAAATTCATTATTACAGATATTGCAAACTCAAATTACATGGAGATTAACGTCTCCGCATCACAAAATTACACCAATGTTCCCGCTTATAGAGAAATTTTTGTATAAATAAGAGAGACTTTTATGAGTGGATTTTTTACCATAAACGATAAAATAGCCAGAATTGGCTCAACAAGGAGATAAAACATGCCAGCAATTGCAACCAGTAAATTCAGAGTGCATAATGCAGAGCAGTTTCTAGAATCATTTTCAGAAGCCTCTAACACCATTATGTACCTTTTCGTAGGCGGACCAAGCGCATTCGTAGATGACGCTAACCCACCAACACCAACCAACTCAACCGCAAACATTGAATATGTGCCATGGCGCGATACTTTCGGCGCAAAACGTATTCAGACAACTGACGTTGTTCACGTTGTTGATCGTTATGACTGGGCTTCAGGCACAGTTTATGATCAGTATGATGATCAAGATACAAATATTTTAGATGATGACTTTTATGTTGTCACAGATGATTATAACGTCTACAAATGCTTGTTCAACAACGGCGGTGGTGCTTCAACAACAAAACCATCTGGCACATCTACAAGCCCATTTAATACCGCAGACGGATACAAATGGAAATACATGTACACAATTACTACATCCGATGCGTTGAAGTTTTTGACAAACGACTACATGCCAGTTCGTACAGACGCAACAGTATCCGCTGCCGCCGTGGGTGGTGCGATTCACGTTATTCAAGTTACAGCAGGTGGTTCAGCATACGCTTCAGCACCAACAGTAACTATTACAGGTGACGGATCAAGTGCCGCCGCAACAGCAACTGTGGCTGCTGGTGCAGTTACCGCAATTACAGTTGGCACAATCGGTTCTGGATACTCAAACGCAACAGTATCATTCTCTGGTGGTGGCGGTTCAGGCGCGGCCGCAAGAGCAATCATTTCACCTAAGTACGGTCACGGCAATAATGCAGTTGAAGAACTTGGTGGTAAGTTTGTTATGATTAACGTCCGTCTTGACGGTTCTGAAGCAAACACAATTTCTACTGCTAACGACTTCCGTAAGATTGCATTGGTTCGTGATCCATTTGAATTTGGTACAGCAACTCGCGCCATTTCTACGAACTATCGTCAGACATATCGTTTCACAATTCCAGCACCAAACACAAACTACGTTGTTGACGAAGTAGTAACTTCAGGTTCTAACACCGCGGTTGTTGTTGAATGGGATAGCACCAACAAGTACTTGTACACAACAAAACCAATGCCACAAACATTTGCAAATACTGCATCTGTTGTTGGTGCAACTGGTACAACTGGCACAATTACTGCTATTGCTAACTCTCAATTGGAACCATATTCTGGTGACGTTCTTTATATTGAAAACCGTAGCCCAATTTCTCGCGCGGCTGATCAGATTGAAGACGTTAAACTAGTCATTGAATTTTAATCGTTATTATAATTAAACTTATTGTAGAAAAAAACTATGGCTTCTAATCCAGGTGGTGTAAATCTAAACATCAGCCCGTATTTCGATGATTATGATGAAGATAAGAAGTTTGTAAGAGTTCTCTATCGTCCTGGACGTGCAGTTCAGGCTAGAGAACTTTCACAATCTCAAACATATCAGCAAAAGCAAATTCAACGCTTTGCTGATTACTTCTTCAAGCAAGGATCAATCGTAAACGGGTGCGAACAAAACTTAGACTTGCGTATGGAGTATGTAAAACTTCAATCAAGTTTTGGTGTTGGCACCGGTGCGGCAACAGTCAATGTAGCATCATTTTTGAATGAAACAGTTGTTGGTGCTAACACTGGCGTTCGCGCATACGTTGGTCTTGTTTCAGATATTGAGGGCGATGATCCAAAAACATTGTTCATCAATTATACATCATCTGGTTCGATTCTTGTATACAGCAATACTTTACCATCGTTATTGACGGTTGGAAATACAATTTTCTTCCAACCTGTCAATGCGGCCGATGCCGCAAATAATTCAAGTACTGGCGGGCTTGCGTCTGCTATTATTAATGGATTTTATGACGACCCTATTACCGGTCAACTAGCCGTTCTCTGTAACGGTCTTGTGGGCACGCCAAATACTTCAACAACGATTATTGCAAACACTATCACATCCGATGGTGGTAACAATATCATGCTTGTTACTGGTTTCAGCGATAAGAGAACCTCTATCAAGTTTGAAAATAATGAAAAACTTTACACATACAAACGCTTTGTTTCCGATTTTGGTGATGCAGTTTTTGCAAATACTGCAACAAGTGACGCTATTCAATACGTTGAAAATCGCGGTGCGGCAAATGAAGTAGTGTACAAGTATGGTTCTAAATTTACACTAGGTGATGGAACTATTTACCTTTCCGATCACTTTATAAAGAATGATTCTCAGACAATTATTCTTGACAAATATAAGAACACTCCATCATATAAAATTGGTGTTGTTCCATCTAAATCTTTTATTGATACTGTTGATGATCAATCATTGCTTGACAATGCACAGGGCACACCTAACTTTCAAGCACTTGGCGCAGATCGTCTTAAAATTGACACAGTTCTTACCAAACTCACTCTATCAGCAAATACTGATGAGACAGAATTTATTAGCGTTACAGAAGTTGAGAATGGTTTGCTTAAACGCAAATTTACTCCTGACGTAGAGAGCAAGTTAGAAGAAGCAATCGCAAAACGCACCTTTGAAGAATCAGGAAATTATACACTTTCTGATCCAAAGATTTTTGTGCGTGAACACTTAAAACAAACAGACAATACAGGTAAATTTACTGCCGCTGAAGGTGGTAACAATGAGTTGCTTGTAATTGAAACTGATCCATTTATTTCATACGTTAAAGGTTTTAGAAATGAATTGCTTGTAAAAGCATTCACACCTTTGCGTAAGGGTACTGATGAACAGTTTATTGAACAAACAAAAACAACATTGGTTTCAGGTTCTTACATTCCAGTCAAAGAGTTGGTTGGTGCGTGGGACATTATGGAAAACACAACTGTTGATTTGTACGACACAGTACAACAAGCAATTTCAAATGCAAGTTTTAGTTCAACTACTGTAAAAGGAACTAAAATAGGTGAAGCACGAATCCGTGCCATTGAATATGCATCAGGCGTTGCTGGTAAATCAGACACAACTTACAACTTGTATCTCTATGATATTTCAATGAATCCTGGTAAAAAGTTCCAGGACGTTCGTTCTCTTTACGATGACGTAAGCGGTCTACCTGATCGTTATGCGGATGTTGTGGTTGACGCATTTGGTAACGCAACATTGCGCGATGCCGCATTTGAACCTGCAATTTTTAGATTGCCATATACTGGTACCAAAACAATTCGAGACCTTGACAATAACGTAGAGGCAGGTTTTGGATTCAAAAAAGAATTCTCAGTATTCTTTAACGCTACTGGTATTATTACACTTATTACAACAGACTTGAATGAAACATTCGCGTCTGGTGCGTCTGATGCACTTAAAAATCAAAACTATCTTGCTGTTCCTACAATTACAGCAAACACTGGCGCTTATACTGGAACTGTAACTACTACATCAGGCAACGCCTTAGTTGTTGGTACAAGCACAGCATTTACTACACAATGGGAAATTGGTGACGTAATTCGTGTTGGTGGACAAGATCGAATTATATCAAGCGTTGTGAATACAACACACCTACTTGTGTCGTCAAACTTTACTACAACATTTTCAGCAAACACTTATTCAAAAGTATTTCCTGCTGGTTTGCCAGTTCGCTTGTATGGCCAAGCCGCAAACGGCACAAGAAGCGTAGCACTAGGTTCTGCTGGCGCACAGACCGTTGAAGTAGATTTGAAAGAAAGTAATATTGTTTCTTCAGCAGGTTCTGGTTTTACTGCGCGAGTAATTGCAACAATGAATCGCGCCAATGCGCGTGAGACAAGAAAAATTCTTGCTAATAACGAAACTGTTATTATTAATGCAAATACACATCCAAATGGATTTCAAGGTCCTTACGGACTCGGTTATGGTGATGTTTATCAAATTCGTGCAATCTATCAATCAACTAATTTTAGCACTACACCAACAACATCAAATACTGTTGTGACAGATAACTATACTTTTGACAATGGTCAAAGAGATACATCATATGAACATGGAAGTATTTCTCCTAAGATTGGTGTCGTACCATCAGGACAATTGCTTGTAGTTTTTGATCACTTTAACCACGACACATCACAAGGTCTTGGGTATTTGTCAATTGATTCGTATCCAATTAACGATGCAACTTCATCTAATACATCAATTAGAACAGATCAAATTCCAATCTACAGATCAAGAACTGGTACGTCATTTGATTTGCGCGACTGTTTAGATTTCCGTGCAATTAAAGCGGCTAACACTACACCAACAAATCCATTACCATCTATCGCTACAGTTTTGACTGGTACAGCGAACGTAGCATTTGGTAGTGCAAATGTAATTGGTACTGGAACAACATTCACAACAACAGTTATTGCTGGTGACACTCTTCGTATTTCAAATCAAGAAAGAATTGTTGCGTCTGTTACGAATAACACATTCTTAACATGTACTACACAATTCTCAAAAACTGCAACAGCACAAACTGTTAATAGCATAAACCCTAATGAATACGTTATCCCTGGCGGCGGTTTACACTTTCCAGTTCCATCATCTGACTATACCGCAGACTTAATTGTTTACAAAGGTAGAAAAGCAAAACTCTATGTTGATGAAAACGGTGAACTTGGTATCAATGATGGTTCACCAGGTTACCCATATTCATCACCACCTCCAACAATTCCTGATACACTTGAAATTGCAGAATTGACTATTCCTGTGTATCCTTCTCTTGCAAGAGATATTCAGATCGAATCTTATAACAACCGCCGATTCACCATGCGTGATATTGGTAAGTTAAAGACTCGCGTTGAACAGTTAGAGTACTATGCTACACTCAACGAAACTGAACGTAAAGCAAGTGAGAAAGTTATTCTTGACGATGCTGGTTTAGACAAATACAAAAACGGTGTTCTTGTTGATACTTTCGATGGACATAACATTGGTGACGTAAACTCAGCAGACTATAAAGTTTCTATTGATAGAACATTCCGCTATGCGACTGCTTATGCAAACAATCAAATTCAAATTGCTTTGAAATATAACACAACCGGTTCTTCTGGTGTGTATCGCACACCTGGCAATAAATTGATGTTGGATTATAATGAAGAAACATTCATTGATCAGCCATATGCATCTCAGACAATTAATCTAGCACAAGAACTTACATTCACTTGGACTGGTGATTTGGAAGTAGTGCCAGCAACAGATAACTGGATGGATACAAATTATCCACCAGACGCAAATACAGTTGTTGACTTGACTGGTTTTGCTGATAACTTCAGAACACTTGTCGATGCATGGAACACAGAAGTGGCTCCAATGACACGTTTTTGGACAGGCGAACCTCCAGTTACTTCACAAACAAACGTGGGTAGTGCGTTCCGCAGTTTCCAACGCGCAACTACATGGGGTCTTGCGGTTCTGCAAGCACAAAGAACACTTACTACACAAGATCAAATTCAATTTGAAAATCGTGGACAGATTGACATTGCCGCGGCTGACGTAAACAGAGTTACCGAACGTGTTTCTGACGTTTCTATTAAGCAATGGATGCGTCCACGCGACTTTATTTTCCAAGCACAGTCCATGAAAGACGGTGCAAGAGTTTATGCATTCTTTGATGATATTAACGTAACTGCTAACTGCACACAAATTCGTTTGGTTGGTAGCACAACAGTAGATGATTTACTCGACTTGTTTGACACAAATGGTATTCTTGCAACAGATAACACAAAGTATGTTCGTTTGCCTGCTGGTACATTGCGTACAGAAAGAAATAGAATCTTCGGTCTCTTCAGAGTACCTGAGAATCGTTACTATACCGGTCAACGCACATTCCGTTTGACTGACGATATAGACAATCGCGTATCTACTGCCACAACAATTGCAAGTACATCAATCTTCTCACAAGGCCTTGCAATCTCTAAGGGGCTTGATATTGTTAATACTCGCCCGTTTAACTTTAGAGGATTTGCAGACCAGCGAGTTATTGGAACTGCTGGAACTCGACAAGTTGTTATATCAGACACAACTTCTAACGTGCAAGTTGGACAATGGGATCCATTGTCTCAATCATTCTATGTTGATGAAAACGTATACAAACAAGGTCTCTTTGTTTCATCTTTAGATTTGTTCTTTAGAAATAAAACGGACGAACCTAATCTTGGTGTGACTGTAGAAATTCGCGAAATGCAAAATGGTTTTCCAACCCGTAGAGCGGTTGGTGATGTATCAAGAAGAGAAAACGCAGAGATTAATGTAAGCACATCTGGTACAGTTGCAACCACGTTTGAGTTTAAGAGTCCAATCTATCTTGCGCCTGGCGTAGAGTATTGCTTTGTTGTAAAACCAGATGGTAACTCTACAGGCTTTGATGTGTTCGTTGCAGAACTTGGACAATTTGACATTACCAATCCAGAAATTAATCTGCGTATTGATAAACAAGCCGCTGCCGGTATTCTATTCACCTCTGCTAACGACTTTACTTGGTCTGCAAGACAAAATCAAGACGTTAAGTTTAAGTTGAAGGTTGCCAAATTCCTAACTACAGCGCCTGGCGTTGCAGTACTTCAGAATATGAACTTGACGGCTAACAGCGACTTTGAATTTAACTCTTACATTTTGAATATTGAAAACCTTACAATCCCAAAAACAGACGTAACATTGGAATCAAGAGTTTCTGATGCATCATATGCTATTGCAGATTTTAAACCAGTTCGTAATCTAGAACGTGTTCAAGAAACTGCCGTTCGTATTATTGCAAATACAGTTAATGAAGCGACAGAACTTTCAACAACAAAATCAATGACTGTTCGCGCAACTCTGACTACAGAGAATGCATATATTACACCATACATTGATTTGCAACGTATGAATGCCGCGCTTGAGCAAACTCAGATTAATAACTTGTCCTATCGTGAATTAGATGGTGGAGTTACATGGTCAGCAAATAGCACCATTGTAACTGGCGCAGGCACATCATTTAATACTGAATTAAGTGCTGGTGAATTTGTTCTCTTTGGAGAAGAATATCGTCAAATTGCTTCCATTACAAATTCAAGTTACATGGAAGTTAAGAATGCATTCACCACATCCGGTTCTGGCGCAACAGTATTCCAAGAAAATGAAGAAAATCCAACTGGACCATATGCTTCAGAGTCGCGCTATATCACTCGCGTAGTTAAGTTGAATGACGGATTTGAATCTTCAGACCTTGCGGTTTACGTTTCAGTTAACAAGCAACAATCAACAGGCATCAAAGTTTACTATAAAGTACTTAGCCCTGAAGATACTGATCCATTTGAGTCTAAATTCTGGAACGAGATGGTAATTGAAGGTGGTTCAACAACCAACCAAAACTCAATTACCTACAATGAAGAAAAGTATGTTGTACCACCCGCAAAGAAAACTGGTGGTTCTCAGTTATTGAGAGGCACAGTTTCTACAACAAATGGCGACACAATTGTTTCAGGTTCAAACACAGTCTTCTTGGAAGCATTGACTGTGGGTTCAACCATTGCGATTGGCACATCAAGATTGCAAAGAACAATTACCGCTATTTCGAACAATACTTTCCTTGCTGTAGATAGCGCATTTACCGCTAACACTACAGGACAAGAGGCTTATAAGGTTCTAAATAACTCTATTGGCTACACAACACCTGAAGGCAAATCGTTTGATGGATTTAAATTCTTTGCAATTAAGGTAGTATTTTTATCTACCAATCGTGCATATGCACCAAAAATCAAAGAATTAAGAGCGGTTGCTTTGGCTTAAAGATAAAAGGCGCATAAATAAATGGAACACAAAATTGAACTTTCCGAACCTATTCACGGATTTACTCATAGAGATGCACACTCTAAAGCCTTATTGAATACAGATTTAAGCGGGCTGATGAAGTACAAGTTGCAAAGAGAGAGACACTTTCAAGGCATCCAAGAAATGAATAGGGTCAGGTCGGATATTTCGTTCTTAAAAGGCGAAATGAAAGAAATTAAACAATTACTTTTAGTTCTATTACAGAATAAATAACCTAAATTAACAGAAGAGAGAGAGAAAAGATGGCACAGACTCAAATTCAGTTAGCAAATACATTCAATGAATTTCGCGCGGCATACAATGCGGCCGCGAATACCGTTGATTCGCTAGAAACTTCACTTAACGCGATTACTGGAGGCGGAGGGTCTGGCATCAATGTTGGAACCGTAACTGCTAACAACTTCGTCAACACTACTTTAACCAGCGGAAGATTACTATTTGGTAATGCCGCAGGTCATATTGTTGGAGATGCCGGGCTGGCTTTTGCCACATCTAACAATCATTTGCTTGCCACAAACGTAATAACTGGTAATGGTTATTTCTCAACTTCTCTTCGTGCCGCAACTGTTCAAGCAAACAATCTCACATCTGGTCGTCTTACTTTTGCAACGACAAATGGTCAATTAACAGACGATGGTGATTTGGTTTGGGATACAAGTACAAATAGATTGACTGTAACAAATGGTCAGTTAAATCTCGCCGGTACTACATCACTAGACAGCGCAGGTAAAATTGATGTAAACAATACTCTTCGTGCCGCAAACGTAACTGCAAACAATCTTACATCTGGTCGCGTTCTAATCGCAGGCACATCTGGTCTGATCACAGACGATAGCGGATTGACATACAATTCCGGAACAGACTCTCTCACCGCAAGTGGTAACATTACTGCAACTGCATGGGCTAATGCCGCAAACATGAACATTACAACCAATTTAAGTGTTGGTGCTAACGTAAATGTCTCAGGTACAGTAAATGCCGCATCCGACTTACATGTTGGTGGTGCGGCACAATGGATTATCGATAAAGACGAAGATCAAGACGTTCACTTGGTTACAGCGGTCGGTCAAAGTGATGGCTCGCACGATATTGCTATTATTAACCGCAGTAATAGTGCAAACGCATATGCCGAATTGATTGCAATGAACAACGCAGGTAATACCGATAACGGTTGGGTATCAATTGGTATTAATTCAACAAACTACAATCAAGGTGCGTTCGCTATTACAAAAGGCGAAGACGCATACATTCTTTATAATCAACCAGTAGGTTCAACAAAGTCTGGTGACTTAATTATCGGTACTGGTGGTAACGGTACAGGCAACAAGATCATCTTCTCAGCGAATGGCTTTGATGATCCAGCAAATAACACTCAGTTGACTATTGTTCCTGGTGTTAGTATTCACGTTGAAGTTCCTACACAGTCTATTTCGACCACAACTGGTGCATTGACAGTCGCAGGTGGTCTAGGCGTTGTTGGTAACATGAACGTAGGTGGTAACGTAACCATCACAGGTACTATTTCTCTACTTGGTGCAGGTAACACAGTTTCAACAGATACACTTTCTGTTGCAAACGCGATGTTGTTCCTTGCGAATGGTAACTCCGCAGACACAATCGACATTGGTGTTATTGGTGAATACACAGCAGGTACAAAGAAGTATCTTGGCTTTGTTCGCGATGCATCAGATGGTGTCTTTAAACTATTTATTGATGGTAGCGCCAAACCTTCAAACACAGTAAACTTTGGTCTAGCAGGATTGAAGTATGGTTCAGTACAAATTGGTGAATTGTATACATCAAATACTACTGCAACTTCAAGCACTACTACAGGTTCACTCAGAGTTGCGGGTGGTGCAGGTATCGCAGGTGGTGTATGGGCTGGCGGTGCAATTCGCACAGACTCAAATACTGTATCTACATCTATATCAACTGGTGCATTGATTATTGCTGGTGGCGCAGGTGTCGCAGGCGCAATCAACGCTGGCGGTGCAATTAAAACAACAGATAGTACAGCATCCACAACCACAGCAACTGGTTCTATCATCGCAGGTGGTGGTCTAGGCGTTGGTGGTCAAGTTACCGCTGGTGGCGCACTCAAGACTACAGATAGCACGGCATCAACTACAACCGCGACAGGTTCTATCATCGCAGGTGGTGGTGCAGGTATCGCAGGCGCAATCAACGCTGGTGGTGCAATTAAAACAACAGACGCTACAGCATCAACTACAACCGCGACAGGTTCTATCATTGCGGGTGGCGGCCTAGGTGTTGCCGGAGCCGCTTATATTGGTGGTATTATCTCCACTAGTGACGCCACAGACACTACATCAGGAACATCGGGTGCTGTTCGAGTTGCTGGTGGTATCGGTGTTGTAAAAGGTGTTCACGTTGGTGGAACACTTATCACAACAAAAGTATCAGAGAAAACATCAGATGTATCGGCAAGTGGTGTTACAACATTCGATACAACAAACGGTCATGTATTCGCAGTTACACCAAGTGCTGACTTTACTGCAAACTTTACAAACGTAGACACAACATCAAGCCGTGTTCAAGTAATGACACTTATCATCACACAAGGCGGAACGCCACGTGCCTTGTCCGCAGTTCAGATTGCTGGTGTCGGACAAACAATTAAATACGCTGGTAACGTGACTCCAACATTTACTGCAAATAAAACAGAACTTGTTGTTATTACACTCATTAGAACTAGCGGCGGCTCATGGACTGTTACAGGTCAACTATCACAATACGGTTAATTAGAGAGGTTGCTTAAATGCCATTTTTTAATTCGGCAGGCGCCGCCGCGGTAGCAACAGGTCGTGGAGGATATCATCCGAGTGTTTCGGGAACCGATGCGCCTGGCTCTTCAGCCGCGGGTTCCTTAGGAACATCAACGCTAAGTGGCAATGGTCAAACCATTGCTTCTACTTCAGCATCGACTGTTACTGGTCAACGAGATATTATTGACCCGTGGTTCACTGGCGCAGAAGCATATTCAATTACTTCAGGTTCTTTACCTCCAGGATTTGCACTCAACCCATCAACCGGTCAAGTAACCGGAGCATATACGATAGCAGGCTGGAACGAAGACGGTACTTATAATTTTACTGTTCGCTCAAATACTGGTGACGGGCTTCATCAAAGCGACAGGGCATATTCGATTGCGGTTTCAGTTCCTTTTCTTTACAAACAGATCATCACAATTGGTTATGTAGTCGGCGGTTACATTAGTTCAACTCCATACAGAAATGTGCATGGAATGAATAATGCAACGGACACCACCACAAACAAAGGCGATTTGATTGGTAATGCCGCCCAATATACTGATGGTTTCCCATCTAAAGACAACTCATATATAATGGGTACAAGCGATAGCGCAAGTACCGGTTCAGCAAGAACTGATAAATTCAATATGAGAACTGAGACTGCTATTGCACATGATGCTAGTAGAAACATGCCAGGTTCTAAAGATGACCTAACAATAGCATCAACATTGTCACCAGCCGCAATTGGTTATATTTTTGGTGGCGGGTCAGCATCAGTTTTTAAATTTACTTCAAGTAATGATACTTGCGCGACAATTCCTGCTACGTCAACTGCTGGATCGGCTAGCACAGCAACAGGTACTGGCTCTATTCAAGGAGAACTTAACGCAGTTATAACTCCTGGTGCAAATAAATTTGTTTACGCAACAGAAACAAATACAGGCATCGCGCCAGCATATCCTGATGTAGACGGACAGCAAAAAGGCTTGTCCACAAAATTAGGTAAAGGCTATATGGGCAACGAAGGTGGTTATGCTAGAGGTTATAACTTCCGCGTTTGGAATTTTAGTAGCGAAACATATACTACAGTATCAAAGCCAGCAATTCCATTACACCCATTGGGTTATGGTGAAGAAAATATGATCATGGGTCAACATTGGGGATATATTATGGGACTTTACAACGAATCAACTGGACAAATTACAGATTGCATCAAACATGTTTATCCAACAAATAGTGGATATTATCTGGGTTTCGGTGCTGATTCTGCGCCTGGTGGATTTAATGTGCCGGCTCCAGGTTCTCTTGGGGGAAGAAGTTCCGGAGCAAAGTCTTGGAGAGATTAAATGCCATTTTTTAATTCGGCAGGCGCGTCCGCTGTAGCAACAGGTCGTGGGGGATTTCACCCAAATGTTTCTGGAACAGAGGCTCCAGGTTCTTCAGCCGCAGGTTCTTTAGGTACTTCAACGCTAAGTGGTAACGGACAGACCATTGCCGCCACTTCAGCATCGACTGTTACTGGTCAGAGAGATATTATTGATCCATGGTTTACAGGAAGCGAATCTTACTCAATTACTTCAGGTTCTTTACCTCCAGGTTTTACACTTAATTCATCAACGGGTCAAGTCACAGGTGCATATACTGTAGCAGGTTGGAATGAAAGCGGATCATATAACTTTACTGTTCGTGCAAATACTGGTGATGGGCTTCATCAAAGCGACAGAGCATACTCAATCGCAATAACTGTACCATTTTTCTATAAGCAAATCATTACAACTGGTTATGTAGTCGGCGGTTATTTAAACTCAGTACCGTGGCGAAACGTACATGCAATGAACAATGCGACGGACACCACCTCAAACAAAGGCGATTTGATTGGTAATGCCGCACAATATACTGATGGATTTCCATCTAAAAATTCTTCATATTCAATGGGTACAAGTGATAGTGCGTCTACTGGTTCATCAAGAACTGATAAATGGAATATGAGAACAGAAACGTCTATTGCACATGATGCTGGTAGAAACATGCCAGGTTCTAAAGATGACTTAACTATAATGAGTACACTGGCACCAGAAGCAGTAGGATATATTTTTGGTGGTGGTTCAACATCTATTTTTAAATTTCTTTCGAGTACTGACGTTGCCTCAACAATTCCTGCAACCGGTCCAGCAGGCGGTACAGGAAGCGGATGTGGATCAATTCAAGATGAATTGGTCGGGCATGTTTGGGGAGATGGTAATACTGGACAAACATTTACATATTCAACTGAGACTTTAGCCGCAGTCGGCGCAAACTCGGGCGGATTCAATGGACAGCAAAAAGGCTTATCTACAAAGTTAGGTAAAGGCTATGGTGGTAATGAAGGCAGTTACGGAGGCGGTTATAACTTCCGCGTTTGGAATTTTAGTTCATCTACATATACTACAGTAGCAAAGCCAGCGATTCCTAGATATCCAGCAGGTTATGGTGAAGAAAATATGATCATGGGTCAACATTGGGGATATATTATGGGACTTTATGTAAATTTAGAACCAGTAACATCACAAACTTCTGATTGTATTAAACACGTTTATCCAACAGATACCGGATATTATATGGGTTTTGCTGCCGATAGCGCGCCTGGTGGATTTAATGTGCCGGGTGCAGGAATTATGGGTGGTCGTAGTTCTGGAGTAAAATCTTGGAGAGATTAATTTTTTTGACTTGGAGAAAGTAAACATGACTGAATTGGTAACTAAAGAACATTTTGAAACATTAACAAAGAGATATTCAAAAAATTCTATTTCAACGCACACTCAACACGAATCAAATTTGGTTCCTTTGAGCAATAGTGAGAAGCATTTTTTGAGAGAAGATCAAAAAGAACTTCTAGAGTATGCAGTAAACCGAGAATGGCAAACATCAAAATTTAAGATGCGTCACTTTGTTGGTGATGCACAAGTAACGCCATATGCAAAATTAAAACAATATATTGTTGAAGCAAGAGAAAGAGAAGAAGCAATTGCTTCTATGGAATTTGAGAAAAGAAAACAAGAAGTTGAAGTAAAAATTCTCAAGAAAAAAATTGAACAAGAACAAGATGAACTTCAAAAAGAACTTCATCAAATTGAACTTGAGAAAAAAGAAAGAGGACAATCTTTAGGTATCAAACGAATTGAAGACCTATACAAAGAGCGTCAACAATTCTTAGAATTAATTGATGAATTCAATAACTCTTCAGAAGGAAGATTGCCAGATGGAACTTTGTTATTAGAATGTTTAAGCGATCCAATTAAAGAAGAAATTCTTGAAAGAGAATTGTGGACTGCAAGACTAGCAAAGCAAGCGGCTATGGAAATCGCAACTGCTGGAAGAATTGGTTCAGGCAATTTAGATGCTATCGCAATGCTTGATAAAAATCATCAAGCAGAAGTTTTATTTCTTGCAACAGACTATGGTACTAGACTTGAAAGCGCAATGGGCTTTTTAAGAAACGAAGCGGTTGGTCAACTCAATCTAACATACAAAGACAAAGATGTTAAACTTACAGAGATTTTGTCTTTTACCGCACACGAAAAAAATTACAACAATCTATTAGCGCACGAAAAGGTTAAAGAATGAAAATCGTTTTTGTTCCAAAAGAAAGAACCTTCAATTATGAAGACCCTAACATTAGATATACAGGATCAAGAATTCCACTATCGTTTATGATGGGGTTTGTCGCAGATGTGGATACTTCTTTTGACTTTTCTGCGGTTGACTATAAAGAACTTACTGAAGAAGAATCATCAAGAACGATTAAGTTTTTTATGAATCCTAATGGGTATGTCAAAGTTACGCAAGGTACCGAAAATTCTACACTAGAAATTACTGCATCAAAAGAAGATATTGCTGGAATGCTTACCAGAGTTAAATATTATCTCACCGATGAAGATAAAACAAAAGCATTTACCTTTACTAAAGAAAATATTCTTTGGATGTTTGACTTGAGAGTTGATAGAGTTAAAAAAATACTTGATGACTTTAATAAAAGCGAATATGAAAGTAGTGCTAATCTTGTTAGAACTAAAATTGTTAATTCTACAGAAATGAAAGATATTTTTGTAATTGCACATAAATATTTTGGTATGGAGGCGCCTCCTGCAATTGTAGAAGAATTTAATTTAACAAAAACAACATTGGTAATATAAAATGATTATTTTATTTGTGCCTAAAACTCTTCCATTTGATTGGGAAAACTCAGCGTTCACTTATCTGCCATTTAAATTTTCTATGCCATTTATGGCCGCTGACGGCGTAAGAGTATTGGACCCAACATCTACACAAGGCACAGAATTTTTACAGAGCGTGTATTATATGATTCTTAATGAAACTGAATACACAAGAAGTTATAAATTTTATTTAAATGTTCGTGGTTACATCAAAGTAATCAAAGGTACTGAAAACACAACCTTACAATCACCGCCTGGAAGTAGAGACTATGATAATGTTGAAAAATTCAACTACTATCCTACCGATGAAGAAAATGAATTAGGATTTCAGTACACAAAAAAAGTTTGGCGTTGGGCAATCAATGTTAGAAAAACTGAAAGATTGAAAAATTTAAGTGAACAATTCGCTGAAGAATACACTTCAATTGTAAATTCAGTATTATCTGAAATTGAATCTGCAACAACTGTAGCAGAATTAGGAAAGATTGCTCACACTAAATTCGGTGCTCAAACTACCGATTCGATAATTGAACAATACAATTTATCAACACCAACATTATTAATTTGATTTTTAGGGAGTCATCATGATTGAGACAATGTTTACTGTGAATTTTTTTCGCAAAAATTTAAACACTAAAGTTGATCCGCTTTTAATTTCAGAACTATCTACTGAAGTTACCGGAGAAACATATAATATTGACGATGGTGGATCATCATCTCACCCAAGTAATGTGCTATATCAAACCGATGCGAGACTTGAATCTTTAGTAGATGAAATTAAAATTTCAACACAAGAAGCATGGAATGAATTAGAGTTTAGAAATGATTTAACACCAGTGATTACTGAAATGTGGATGAATGTTGTTTACCCTAAAGGTAAAATGACAGACCAAGCACATCATTCTAAGTATTCAATGTATGGAGTTTATTATCTTCAAGCAGATGAAAATTGTGGTGATTTAATTTTACATCACCCATTAGATGGCATGACAAGAAACTTGCCGTATCAACCAAAGCCAAACCTAGACAGATATAAGATTAAGCCAAAAACAGGCGAACTAATTATTTTTCCATCATCATTTGTCTTTAACACAAAAGAAAACAAGAGTGAGTCTAATCGAATCACTCTTGAATTTGGAATCAATTACAAACTTAAAGTTTAATCTTCAAATTTTTTATTTGTCATTTGCTGTGTTTTTGGAAACCACAAAGAACGTCTTTCATCCCATTTGTGTTTAGGACTAAATTCTCCTTGAGCATCAATGTAGTGTAAGAACATTTGATAATGGCGTTTGCCTGTATAAGGCTTGCGCCAGTGTGGCAAAATACATCCACTATACACAGCCAAGTCTCCAGGTTCTAATTCAACCTCAACTTCTTCTCCATTTTCTTTCTGAAAATAAATTGGCCAGTCAACTTCTTTCTTAACACATAGCGTAGCAGAGAATTGACAACTCGGTCTATCAATATGCTTTTCTAGCGTTCCTCCATTATAGTATATTCTCATATAACTATAAGTCTCAACAAGTTTTTTATTTACAGTTTGTTCTAACATATCTCTGAGATATACTAGAAGACTATCGCCATAGAGCGGTGAGTAAAATGCAAAACTGTTTGGCGATTGTGGATCACCATACGGATATCTTTGCGAAGAGTTAGGTGGATTGTGAGTATATCCAGCGTATTCGTGAATGTCAAAATTTAATTGAATGAAGCGAATAACTTCAGGATGAACTGCGTTTCGAATAATTTCGTATTTGTCTTCTTTGAATGCCATTTTTACCTCATCTAAATTTTGGACCAGTAACCCAACCAACTAAAGACTTTCTTTTTCCTTCAGTAACTTCTGCAACTCTATGCAACAAAAATGATGGAAAAAACATAATTGATCCTCTTTTCATAATTGGTACTGCTGGTCCTGTATGACTAACTAGAATTTCCATTCGACCACCTTGGTAATCAACTTCTGGTTCAGATAGTAGAAAAGTAAAAGACAATTTTCTAAATTCAATCATAGTGGGTGGAGGATTTGCACCTAAAAACGAATCAAGGTGATAATCATATTTACCTTCGTACTTTGCATTGTATTCAGTATATTGAAGACTATCATAACCATTTAACACAAAATTAAAATGATTGTTGTTTACGTCTTCAATTACTTTATTCAATCTTTTAAAAATCCAAACTGTTTCTTCGTCAGGAGAAACCCAAGCGATATTAGATTTTCTAGAATTTTTTAAAATATCTTCATCTTGTTCAATTGCCACTTGTCCCATGAACAATTCTTTTTTTGACATAATCTCACATATCTTATCCAATTCGTCTGGAGTAAATACATCATTTGCAGTTATGAATGTTTCTAACGCCCTTGCCCTATAATTCGTAAAGTTTGTTATTCCTGTGTATTCCATAATAATTCCTTAAAAATATTTTCTTAGAGTCTTCATAAAAAGATTTTTGTAAGTAGCAGTTCTATCAAACGAATAAGAATTGATATAGTTTTTCTTTTCTAGCCACTCTTTATCTTTTTGATTTGCATCTCTCACAACCAATTCTAATTTTCTTTCTGTAATTGGTATGATATGGACCAAAGGATATCCTGCTGGAAACAATATATTCCCATGAGGTACATTCCACCAACCTTGAATGTTTACCTCAGTCGATTCATCGGTATCTAGCAATCCGATTGACGCATCAAATAGCGCATTGTCTGGATAAGAAATTGGATTAAAAAGAAGTTTAATTCCTTGTGGGGCAACGACATTCCAAGGAGTGTTAATCTTCATAAAGTTTTTAGATTGATTCCATGTTCTAGGCAACTGTTCTAAAATATGATCTGGTTGACTTTCAAATAATGCTTTGCTAGTAAACACATCTTTAATCAATGCTTCAGTTGGAATAGTCCACTCAAACCCTCTGCCTTTTGTAGAGTCAACTTCAATAACTGCATCATGCCAAAGCGGAACAATATATCCGCTTGACATTAACTTTACAATTCCTGGACACTTAGCAATATGTGATTTACGAACTATTGATGGGTCATTTTCTCTTGTATCTTTATAATTTTTAAATGCATTTGTCATCCAAATTGGCATCATTTTCGATGCAGGAACAATCGGAAATGATTCAGCAAGACCAGGAACACTTGAAAAGAAAACTATTTCGTCTTTCATTTTCTCACCACAACAATATATAATCCATTCCACCAATCTTTAGAACTTTCAATTCCATTGAGAATCTTCTTATGATACAGAATTTCTAGTCCAGCCTTTTTAATGCCTTCGTCAGCACCAGAAACAATACCATCCCAATTAGCGTCATCGAAAATAAGAATGGCTTCTTTATCAAGTTTATCTGCATAATATAATACTGCATTTCTTGTTGACTCATGATCGTGCGGACCGTCATAGAACATAAACTTTACAGGCTCATCAATCAAATCTTTATTGACTTGAAGAAAATCAGCATCGATAGCGTGAACATGATTCTCTTGTACATATGGTTCAATTGCACTAGCAAACTTTTCGTATTTGTTTTCAGGCATCTCAAAGTTACCATTTTCAGGATGCGTAGTCTGCGACCAGTTATCGATTGCCCATGCTTTAATTGTGTTACCTCTCAATGCAGATGCAAGTGTCGCACCCATTGCGGTACCAATCTCAAGATAATTGCCTGCAAATTTTGCAGTATGATTAATAATCTTTTGCACTCTAGGACTTGTTAAGCCTTTGATATTGATAATGATATTATCTGTAGCAGACTTTTCGACAATATCTGCCATCGCAGAAACCATTGGTGTAAGAAATTGCGTTGCTTTCTTGTCATAGATTTTATCGCAGTAGTGACAATCCCAGCAATCAAATTTGCAAGTTTTAATTTTATTGCGCCAAATATCAATAGGCTTTTCTTCTAAATTATTGTCGGCAATATAGTCATCGAATTGATCAAAAAGAACTTCATCACCATTCGCAAAGCGTTTGATGATATCCATTGTTTCAAGCAATCTAGATGAGGCTTCGCGCCCATGCATCTTGATTACATCAATGCCTAATTCTTCAACAAACTCAACCCAATCTTCACGCCATGGCGGAAAGTTAGCCGTCTTCAATGATAATGCGTTGTCTTGATATTCCCACTTGGTGCAACTTACTCGGCTTGATGGTGCGTTAAAATACTGTGGCGCATCATTGCCTCTTGTATTATTGTATTCAAAATGTTCTACCATGAATGAGCATTGACCTAAACAGCCTTCATTTGCAAGAAGGCTAAGTTTAATTGGCATACCATTTTTGTGGCAGTAATCTTTTGCTTCTTTAATTCTCAACAATGCATCTCTGTCTCGCATAAGATCACGATCCAAATTGATATAATGAAATCCTATCTGTGCAAGGTTCACTACTTCAGTTGCAGTATGAACATCTCTAAGGATCGTATTTTTGATCATTAACTTAGGAAATGCTTCTTGAATTTGACCTGTAGCAACCCAATGGGTGTGAGGTATTGTGGCAATATGAATGCCAGCATCATAATATGGCTTGAAGTTTTCAATCCATAAATCTAGATTTTCTTGCGTTGGAGGAACCTGAATGTTATTGAATGTTGCGCTGATTGGTATGCCAAGCGCGTCTTGAATATTTCTAGCGGCTAAAATGGCTTGTTCATAATCACCAGCATTTTTAAACACATCTCCCATTGCATCTTGGTGAAAAGGCGCAATTCGGGAGGTAAAATATACATCATAAATCCAGTCTTTATATTTTTGCAGAAACTCTAAAAAGTGAAAATATTCCTTCTCAGACAGTTTTGGATTCAATGGCACACTAAAAATTTTCATTACTTCACCTTCATTTTCAAAGTTGTTTATATTATATAGGCCCGGCGGGTTGCTATGTAGATTCAAAAAAGCATAAATAGATGGTAGATATTAACCTTATAGGGGCACAAATGAGTACGCACAAACCAGCAACCAGAGAAGAATTTAAAGACTACTGCCTCCGTCAACTTGGCGCACCGGTTCTGGAAATCAACATCGATGATTTACAGGTCGAAGATTGCGTGGAAGCCGCTCTTCAAGTTTACCATGACTATCACTACGATGGTACCGAAAAAGTTTACCTAGCACACAAAGTAACCGAAACTGACATTGCAAACAAGTATTTAGATATACCTGAGAACGTCATTTCAGTTATCAATATCCTTGACATTGGTAATTCATACTCTACCAACAATCTTTTCAACATTCGCTATCAGATGGCGCTGAACGATTTATTTGCTTTTAACTACGGTCCGTTCGCACCATACTACATGGCTTTGCAAAACGTAGCACTTGCCGAAGAGATGTTCGTAGGCAAGCAAGGCTTACGTTTCAATCGTCATGTCAACAAACTTTACATTGATATGGCATGGGGTGAAAAGATTCTTAAAGATGAGTATATCATAATTGAAGGCTACCGTCTACTAGATCCAGACACTTATACCGATGTATGGAATGATCGTTGGCTCAAAAAGTATGCTACCGCAATGATTAAAAAACAATGGGGTAATAATCTGAAGAAGTTTGAAGGTTTACAAATGCCAGGCGGCGTTACGTTCAATGGGCAGAAAATCTACGATGAAGCAGAGGATGAATTAAAAGCACTGGACGAGGATTTGATTCGTTCTTATTCTCTACCGGTAACAGATATGGTTGGATAATATGCGTAATCGCTACTTTAATCAGTATGGTACTGCAAGCGAACAGAACGTACTCGAAGATTTAATCATTGAGTCGATGAAGATGTATGGCATTAATGCCTACTATCTACCGCGCACCCATGTAAATTTAGACATGCTCTTTAAAGAAGACGCATCAATGAAGTTTGACGATGCAATTGAAATTGAAATGTATCTCAAGACATACGATGGCTACATGGGGCAAAACGATTTTATTTCTAAGTTTGGTTTGCAAGTTGATGAATCATTGACATTCACAGTTGCAAAGAAACGATTCTCTCAGATTCTTCAACCTAAGTTGATGACTGAGTACTCATACAATTTTAAACTTGAAGATAACGATTTACTGCGCCAAGAAGTAAATTTCGATCAAGACTATACTGGATACATTCGCCCTAAAGAGGGTGATCTAATTTGGTTTCCATTTACAAGAGATTTGTTCGAAATTAAGTTTGTCGAAACCATTGAAACACTCTTTCAATTAGGTAAACTTTATACCTATGAATTGCGCTGTGACAAATACGAATACTCTAGCGAAGTTCTTAATACAGATATTGTAGACATTGATCAACTTGAAACAGATTACAGTTTGTCTACAAGCAATGTTCCTAGAACACTTACTGAAGATGGTGATGCCTTACTTGCTGAAGAAGGTGGGTACTTGATGGAAGAGAGCAATATGGTAGAAGAAAAAGACGATACCGCACAGAATGATTATATCACAGGGCGTATCAATGACGATGACATTTTGGATTTCTCAGAGAAGAATCCATTTGCTGAAACGAGGGTGTGGTAATGTTTGGACACGATTTTTATCACGGTACGTTAAGACGCCATGTAATTATGTTTGGCAATCTCTTCAATGATATGCAGATTAAGCGTTTTGACCAGAACAATAATACTATTCAAACAGTCAATGTGCCGATTGCATATGGACCAAAACAGCGTTATATTGAACGTGAACTAGGCGACCCAACAGGTCTGCGTAGCGTATCGATTGTGCTACCACGCATGTCGTTTGTAATGTCTTCAATGTCATATGCACCAATTCGCAAGTTGAATAGCACACTCAAATACAAGAGTAATTTTAACGCAACAAACAAAGAGTTTTCTTCAGTCTATGCGCCTGTGCCATACGACATGAACTTCACGTTATCAATCATGACAAAGAATGCTGAAGATGGCATTCAATTGTGCGAAAAAATTGTTCCGTTCTTTACACCAGACTTTACAGTTACGGTGAAAGCATTGCCAGAACTAGGAGTTAATCTTGACGTTCCAATCGAACTTACGAATGTTTCGTCAGATGATAGTTATGAGGGGCAATATGAAGACCCACGCATTATGACATGGGATTTAGATTTTATTGTCAAAGGCTATCTGTTTGGACCTGTCACAAAAACAAAATACATTTCAAGTCTTGAAGTTAATACATTCAATGATGATGGTAATGATAACTTTGACTTAGACGCAACTCAACTTTTCACAGGAAATTCGAACTTTGAAACTTCGAATACTATATCATGAAACAAACAATAGATCAAAAGATAGAAACTGTTTTAGACATTGCGCCTGTCGCATCTAACATCGTACCAAAAAAGAATACGGTTGTGATTGAAAATACTACAGTTGATGATGACTATGAGTACGCAAGAAAGAATTTGCGAACTTTAATTGACAATGGTAAAAATGCAATGGAAGATTTAGCATATCTCGCAAGAGAAGGTGAGTCACCACGCACATATGAAGTACTAGGACAATTGATTAAAACCATTGCCGAAACAAATAAAGACTTGTTGGACATTGCAAAGAAAAAGAAAGATATTCAACAAGAAAAAGGTAGCGAACAACCAACGCATGTTACAAATGCACTATTTGTTGGAAGTACCGCAGAATTACAAAAATTAATAAAGGGAACTTAACATGTATCAGTACAGAGCAAAAATTTTAAAAGTACTTGACGGCGACACAGTAGAAATTGATTTAGATTTAGGATTTAAAATTGTTCTATCGAATCAAAAAGTGCGCTTGGCTGGCATCGATACGCCAGAATCTAGAACTGCAAATACTGAAGAGAAACCAAGAGGGGTATTGTCAAAGAAAAAATTGCAAGAAAAACTACCAGTTGGTTCATGGGCTATAATTGAAACAATGCGCCCTGATAGCAATGACGATAAATTTGGTCGTATTCTAGGCGTATTCATTACTGAAGACGGCACAAGAGTTAATCAATGGATGATTGACAATAATTATGCAGTTTTGTACATGGGCGAGAATAAAGAATTAGTGCAAGAAGCACATCAACAAAACAAAAAGATTCTCATTGAAAGAGGCGAACTGCCAAACAAATAATTTATGGCAACTAAAACATATCTTGGCAACGCGAATTTAAAAGCGATTGGTGTAGACCTTGAATTTACTGAAGATCAAATTCAAGAATACCTCAAGTGCGCCAAAGACCCAATTTACTTCATTGAATCTTACTGTAAAATTGTAACGCTGGACCACGGGCTTCAGCCTTTCAAACTTTACGATTGTCAAAAGAATAAAGTCAATATCATTCACAACAATCGCAAAATAATTTTGATGGAAGGGCGTCAGCAAGGTAAGACTACTACATCTGCGGCATACATTCTTTGGTATACTCTTTTTCAAGAAAGCAAAACAGTTGCAATTCTTGCAAACAAAGCATCAGCGGCGCGAGAGGTTTTATATCGTTATCAGTTGATGTATGAGAATCTTCCAATCTGGTTGCAACAAGGTGTGTCAACATGGAACAAAGGTGACATTGCACTAGAGAATGGCTCTATTGTCTTCACAGCCGCAACAAGCCGTCAAGGTATTCGTGGTAAATCCGTAAACATGTTGTACGTTGACGAAACTGCAATCATTCCAAACAATCTTGCTGAAGAATTCTTTACCGCAGTTTATCCTACAATTTCTGCTGGTGAAACTACAAAGATTCTTCTTTCATCTACGCCACTTGGTTACAATCACTTTTGGAAATTCTGGAACGATGCAAAGAATGATCGTAATGGTTTTGTGCCGTTGTTTATTCCGTATTGGGAGATTCCTGGTCGAGATGAGAAATGGGCAGAGACCCAAAGAAAACTTCTTGGTGAATTAAAATATAATCAAGAGGTTCTCTGTAATTTTCTTGGTTCAAGTCTCACACTCATTGCCGCAGATACAATCGCGCAGTTGTCAGCAGATCAACCAATTCACAGCAAAGACGGATTGGATGTATACGAAAGAGCAGAAAAGAATAAAACTTATGTCATTGTTGCTGATACAGCAAAAGGTGTTGAGGGTGATTATTCAGCATTTCAAATCATTGATGTTACTGAGATGCCATACAAACAAGTTGGTAAGTATAGAGACAACAAAATTAGTCCATTGCTTTATCCATCCGTTATTTACAAACTAGCAAAAGAATTCAATGATGCATATGTTCTGGTAGAAATAAATGTTTCTGAGCAAGTTGCAGACATTCTCTACAATGAGTACGAATATGAAAACATCATTTTTGTAAATAGAAATACAAACGGGCAAGTTGTTTCAGGCGGCTTCGGTGGTGGTAAAACACAACTTGGCGTAATCACGGATAAGAAGGTCAAAAGAATTGGGTGCTCTAACTTTAAGTCAATGGCTGAAGAGAAGAAACTGCTTATTCGTGATGCAGATACTATTTCAGAAATTTCAACATTCATTCAAAAAAGAAACAGTTATCAAGCCGATGAAGGCTATCATGATGATCTTGTCATGCCTTTTGTTTTATTTTCATGGCTCACGACTAACCCATATTTCAAAGACCTAACAAACATAAATATACGAAAAGAATTATATGAAAAGCGTATTCACGACATTGAACAAGAATTGACTCCATTTGGAATTATCAATGACGGACAAGATGAAGGCGCTTTTGTAGATTCAACAGGTCAAATGTGGCAAAGTGAAAATTCATTTTTTTATAAATAAAACAAGAATAATGAATGAATACCCTTTAAGTGAACGAAAAGATATAACATCTTACAATCAAGGAGAAAAAGAATGGCAATCAATTTAATCTCACCAGGAATTAAGATTACCGAACAAGATCAGGTAGCGACAATTCCCGCTTCCGGCGCATCTGTAGGTGCAGTAGTCGGTATGCACAGATGGGGTCCAGTTGAGAAAGCAACACTGGTAACAAGCGAAACAGAATTGGTCGCCCGATTCGGTGCGCCAAATGCAACCAACGCTGTTGACTTCCTAACCGGAGCAAACTATCTATCATACGCAGGCGCATTGTACGTTTCCCGTGCAAATACTACAGGTTTGCTTAACGCAACCGCAGAATCAAGCACAGGTTCAGGTAATACAGGTACAGGTCTTCTAATTAAGAACGAAGATGTATATCTTAACACATATACAGATGGTTCTGGTAACGTAGGACCATGGGTTGCTCAGTACGCTGGCGCACTTGGTAACTCTCTAAAAGTTTCTACATGCCCTTCAGCAACGGCATGGCAGTCAACTTTGACTGGTACTTTCACCGTAGCCGCAGGCGCAACAACCGTTGTCGGTACTGGCTCAACCGCGAATACTCAAATTACTGTAGGTGACATTCTAGTAATTGGCGGTCGTTCAATTCAAGTTGCGGCAGTTACAAACGCAACTCACCTAACACTTGAGTCAGCACACTTGACTGGCGCAACAGCCGCAACAGTAGTTCGCCGTTGGGAATATTTCGATTCATTCGATCTAGCACCAGGCACATCAACATATGCGGCCGCAAAAGGTGGCGCAAACGATGAAATGCACATTGCAATTGTTGACGAAGACGGATTGATCACTGGCACATCAGGCACATTGCTTGAAAAATTTGCCGCTGTCTCAAAAGGTAGCGATGCAAAAGGCGAACAAGGTGGTAACAACTTCTACAGAGATGTAGTGAACAATGGTTCTAAATATGTTTATTGGATGGACAAAGATGCCGCTGGTGTAAACTGGGACACAACTGTAGTAAACAAGACTTTCACAGCAGTTACAGCACCAAAGAACTACTCACTCGCTGGTGGCGCTGATGGTTCAACACCAACCGATGCACAAAAGATTACAGCATTTGACGTATTCAAGAACAAAGCAACAGTCAAGATTGACTTGATTGCAATGGGTGCCGCATCTGCTACAGTAATTAACACAGTTATTGCAGACATTGCTGAAAAACGTAAAGATTGCGTAGTTGTATTCTCTCCAGAACAAGCAGACGTTGTTAACAACGTAGGCAATGAAACAACAGACGTAAATGCATTTGCCGATACAATAACACGTTCAACATATGCGTTCATGGATGGTAACTTCAAGTACCAGTACGACAAGTACAACGATACATATCGTTGGGTACCTGCAAACGGCGACACCGCTGGTTGCATGGCTAGAACAGACAGCGAAAGCGCACCATGGTTCTCACCAGCAGGTTTCGCAAGAGGTAGAATCCTCAACGTAACAAAACTTGCTTGGAATCCAAACGAAGCAGAGCGCGATCTTCTTTACAAGAATGCAGTTAACCCAATCTTCTCACAGCCAGGTCGCGGTGTAGTATTGTTTGGTGACAAGACATTCACAACAAAGACTGGTTCATTCAGCCGTATCAATGTTCGTAGATTGTTTATCACAATCCAGCGTTCAATTGGAACATTTGCTGAAGACGTATTGTTCGAACAGAACGATGCCGCAACCCGTTCATTGTTCCTAAATACTGTAGAGCCATACCTAAGAAGTGTGCAAGCACAGCGCGGTATGACCGACTTCCGTGTAATCTGCGATGACACAAACAATCCAGATGACGTTGTAAATGCAAATGAATTTGTGGCAGACATTTATGTTCGCCCAATCGCATCTATCAACTTCATTCAGTTGAACTTTGTTTCTGTGCGTGGAGCGGCGGCGTTCGCAGAATTGGGTTAAACTCGGATAAATAGATAAAAGAATCTAAGGAGATAAAATGGCCGTTAATACACTATCACAAATTAAGACTGCGATTGGAGTTGGTGCGCGCCCTAATCTCTTCCGAGTTTCATTCTCAGGTGGGTTTGCTCAAGGTTTTGATTCAGCAACATATTCAATTCTTTGCAAAGCAGCCCAAATCCCTGGTTCGACTCACGGAACGATTGAGGTGCCAACCGGCGGTGGACGTAGATATAAAATTGCAGGCGACAGAACTTTTGCAGAGTGGACCACAACAGTTATCAATGATTCAAATATGAATGCACGAAGACTCATTGAAGCATATCAAACATCTTTCGTGTACGCAGATTTTGAAACATTCACATCAGTTAGTGCTGGCGGTAGAAGCACAGACAGTCAATTAACTACTGTTACAGTACAACATTTAGACCAGTCTGGCTCACCAGTTAGAACTTACACATTGAGCAACTGTTTCGTAAGCGATATTTCTGCAATCGACCTATCATATGACAGTACAGATGCAATCTCTGAGTTTACTGTCACATGGGTTTACGATTACTTTACCGTTTAACGCATAACGAAATAGGAGATTAATAAATGTCAGTTTTTTCAATTACCGCTTTCAGAAGTGCGTTAGCAGGTGGCGCAAGACCTAACCTGTTCAAGTTTACATTTGGTGCATTGCCATCGGGTGTAAGTTTGACAGGTGCAGATGTTCTTATAAAAGCAGGTGCAATTCCTGGTTACACCTTGGGTGTTATTGAAGTTCCGTTCAGAAGCCGTAGAATTAAAGTTCCAGGCGACAGAACATTTGCGGAATGGACAGTAACAGTAATCAATAATGAATCACAGTCAATTCGCAAGGGCTTTGAAGATTGGATGTCCTACATTGCAGACAACAATTTTGCAAACTCAAACTTGAGAAGAGCAGGTGCTGGTATTGATTACACCACACAGATTACTGTAGATCAGTTAAAAGATGATAACAGCGTATCTAAGTCAACCAAATTGTTCCATGCTTTCCCAACTGATGTAAGCACTATCGACTTGTCTTACGACACAACAGACGCGGTGGAAGAGTTTACAGTAACCTTCCAATACGTCTATTCTGCTTAATTGACGAAACCTTTTCGCGACTATAAATAGTTGCGTAATAGTTTTAATGGGGGCTATTACGCCCCCTTTTCTTATGGAAAGAGAATAAAATATGGCAATCAAACTGTTCGGTTTTAAAATCGGTAAGGATGAACCTGCAAGTGAACAGGTAAGATCATTCGTACCACCAAATGATGATGATAATGCAGTCAACATTGTCGGTGGCGGAGTATATGGAACTTATGTTGATCTTGAAGGTACAGTCAAGAACGACTCAGAACTAATCCGCAAGTATCGTGAAATGTCGCTTCAAGCAGAGTGCGACACAGCGATTGATGATATTGTAAACGAAGCAATCGTCTATCAACCTGATGAGTATCCAGTACAAATTGTATTGGACAAATTAGAGCAACCAGAATCAATCAAAAAGAAAATTCGCGATGAGTTTAAGCACATTCTTAAACTTCTTGATTTTGGTAATCAAGGATATGATATATTTCGTAGATGGTACGTTGATGGACGTTTATACTATCACCTAATCATTGATGAAAAACAACCTCGCGCTGGATTGAAAGAGGTTCGTTATATTGACCCTCGCAAAATTCGCAAAGTACGCGAGACACAAAAATCAAGAGCAGTAGCAGGTCAAACAGAATTATATGTTAGACCTATTGAATACTTTGTTTTTTCAGAAAAAGGATTTGCTAAAGATGCAAATCAAGGTTTAAAAATTGCACCAGACTCTATCTGCTATGTTCATTCGGGCATTTCAGATAAAGATGGTAAAGTAATTATTTCACATTTAAACAAAGCAATTCGCCCACTTAATCAGTTGCGTATGCTTGAAGATGCAACAGTTATCTATCGTATCTCTCGCGCACCCGAACGTAGAATTTTCTACATTGACGTTGGTAATTTGCCAAAGATTAAAGCGGAACAATATCTCCGTGATATTATGCAAAAGTACAAGAACAAACTTGTATACGATGCAACCACAGGAGAGATTCGTGATGACAGACGCTTTCAAACAATGCTTGAAGACTTTTGGTTGCCTCGCCGCGAAGGTGGCAGAGGTACAGAAATTACTACACTTCAAGGCGGTCAGAATTTGGGTGAGATTGAAGACGTTTTATATTTTCAAAAGAAACTCTACAAATCACTTGGCGTTCCAATTTCACGCTTAGAATCTGATAACGGATTCTCTCTCGGTCGCGCATCCGAGATTACACGCGATGAATTAAAATTCTCAAAATTTATTGCAAGACTACGCAATAGATTTACACATCTATTTGACCGTATGCTTGAAACTCAATTAGTTCTCAAGGGCATTTGTACTAAGGCAGAATGGAATCAAATTAAAGAAGAAATTTATTTCGACTTTATTACCGATGCACATTTTGCTGAACTAAAAGATGCTGAAATTCTCAAAGAACGTCTAACACTTCTTTCAGATATTGATCAACACGTTGGTAAATACTTTTCCGTTGCTTATGTTCGTACTAAAATTCTACAACAGACTGAAGACGATATTAAGCAAATGGATAAAGAAATGGCAGAAGAAGAAGCAACAATGCCAGATGAAGAACCAGCACCCCCTCCAATGCCTGTAATGCCTCCTGCACCACCACCGCAACAAGTTGTAGTGAAGGTAAAGAAAGAGGAGGCAGAGCCTCATATTATTGATGATACGGATCAAAAAGAATTAGCCAAATCAATGACTAAGTTTTTTGATACACTAGTTGAACAAGAGGCAAGAGGTGACAAAGAAAACGAATGATAGCATAATCAACGATGCACTTTCAGTCGCTACCTCAATAGCGTACACTAAGAAAGAGATTGCAAAACTAAAAGAAGAGTTGCAATCGCAAGTCGTTGAACAAGGTCCTACTGGTCCAGTAGGTCCGCGCGGTGCTATTGGCGCAAAAGGTGAACAAGGCGCACAAGGTCTTAAAGGCGACAAAGGCGATGTGGGTCCTCGCGGTCCAGTTGGTGATACAGGACCGCAAGGTCCAAAAGGCGATGTAGGCGAAGTTGGTCCGCAAGGTCCGCAAGGTCCGCAAGGCGAACAAGGTTCAATTGGACCACAAGGCGCACAGGGCGAACGTGGTTTGCAAGGAGAGCAAGGACCAAAAGGCGACAAAGGCGATAAGGGAGACAAAGGTGAATCTGGTAAAAACGGAGTGGACGGCAGAGATGGATCGCAGGGCGCAATGGGTCCCGCTGGCACAACAGGCCCTCAGGGAATTCAAGGTGAACGAGGTCCTAAAGGTGAGCCAGGAAGAGTTGGATCCCAAGGCATTCAAGGTGAACGAGGTCCTCAAGGCGAATCCGGACCACAGGGTGTTCAAGGACTGCCTGGTAAGGATGGTAGAGACGGAGACACAAAGCCAATTGAACAACAGTTCACAAAGTTCACAAAAAATCTCAACGACAACTTTGCAGAATACAGAACAAAGTTAAACGCACTCATTAGTAAATCACTAGCCAACGATGCATGGAAAGCAACTGGTTCTGGTGAAGTAAATCTACGCTATCTTGATGACGTAGATCGTAATAGTATTCAAGATGGTTATGTATTATCATACAATTCAACCACAAAAAAATTCACATTCGTAGAGCAAACCGGTGGTGCAGGTGGTAGTGCAAATCTAATTGGTTATGCAGTTAACACTACAACTGATCTAATTTGGACTACCGCAAACTCAGCATGGGCAACCGCAAATTCTGCGCTCAACCAACAAAGTGGTGATCTTGATCAATTTGCAAGAGATAGAGCAAATGGTGCATATGGTCAAGCCAATTCATCATTCAATCAAGCCAATCTTTCTTACACGGTTGCCAACAACTCTTGGGCGGCCGCAAACGCATCTTACATTCAAGCAAACTCCGCATTCAACAAGGCTAACAATGCACTTGATGTTGGACAAGCCGCTTGGAATTACGCAAACACAATTGTTGTTTCAAGTCTTTCTGGATACGCAGTTAACACAACCACAGATTTAATTTGGTCTACTTCAAATTCAGCGTGGCAAAGTGCAAATTCTGCACAATCGTTAGCGCAAGCCGCGTACAATTATGCAAACACAATTGTTTCTGATACTCAGATTGATCCGTTTGCAAGGTCTACTGCCAATGGTGCTTTTGCTAAGGCTAACAATGCTTATGATGTAGCCAATGCCGCATACAATTATGCAAACACAATTGTATCAGATACACAAATTGACCCTCTTGCGCGTAGTACAGCAAATGGTGCTTTTGCAAAGGCAAATAACGCTTACGATGTAGGCAACTCTGCGTGGGCAACTGCTAATGCCGCTTATAATGCCGCAAACAATGTTGTACTGTACAATCAAAATTTAAATACATCAAACTCAGTTTCTTTTGCAGGGCTAACTGTTACAGGTAACACTACAGTTCAGGACGTTATACCTTCAGCAAATATTACATACAATCTTGGTTCGTCAACTGCAAGATTTAGAGATTTATATTTAAGCGGAAACACAATATATCTTGGTGCAATAACTTTAACTGCCGATAAAATTACAACAACTGCCGCAGTTGCCAATGCATCTTACGCACAAGCAAATACTGCAACTACTAATGCCGCTACTGCAAACACTTTAGCAGGTTCAGCATTTGCAAAGGCTAACAATTCTTATGACGTAGCAAATGCGGCTTACAATAAAGCAAATACTGGCACTAGTCAATTAGTTAACGGTGCTAGTACAGTTAGCCTTAGTGCAAATGGTAACTTAACAGTACCAGGACCAATTATTGGATTAGGAAATTCTAAACTAGACTTTACCACTTACGGTTCTAACACAGCATATCTAACAACTACTGATGATGATGCTACTGCATTGTTTATGGGATTGACAGATTTAAACTTATACGCTCATACAACTGTTCAAATTAGGACCAATACCACAGGAGTATCGAACAACTGGACATTTGGTGCAGATGGCACATTAACATTCCCAGATAACACAGTACAAACAACAGCATTCACTGGTACTGTAATTGATTCTTTAGCAAGAAGCATTGCAAACTCTGCTTTCGATAAAGCAAATACTTCAGTAACATATAATCAAAGTCTTAATACATCAAACTCAGTTTCTTTTGCAGGAGTAACAGTAACAGGAAATACAACAGTTCAACATGTTATTCCTAGCGCAAACATCACATATGATTTAGGAACGCCAACTGCTAGATTCAGAGATTTATATTTAAGTGGAAATACTATTAATTTAGGTGGTGCTACAATTAAAACAGATGTTGGTACCGGAGCGATTGCACTAATTCCGGTACCAACTGTAGCAAATCCAAACCCAACAGGTATTGTTGTGTCGCCGACCGGAACTATAAGTACGGTATCTACCATCGGTGGCACCTTAACTGCAAATGCAGTTAGCAATTCGTCTAATAATACAGCAATTACTGTAACTGAATATGGCGGTATTTTATTAGCAGAAGATTCAGGCACTTCAATTTTAGAAAGAAGAATCTACAAAAATAGGCCGCTATCAGATTTACAAAATACTACAATTTCTACAGCGCAGTCAGCAACATTTAATGACCAAATTGGATCATTAGTTCCTGTTAGCAAACATTTTGTATGCAACAATGCAACAGAATCATTGTTTGTTTTGCCATCAGCAAATGGTGTAAGCCAAGGATTCAATTTAACATTCGATATAGTAAATAGTGGCAATTTAATTTTCGAAGTAGCATCATCAAATACAGAGGTTATTAGGTTTGGACCAAATCGTGCAACGCAAGTTAAAATCGTTAATATAAATTCTATAGACGCAGACACTATTGGTAATAAACAATTCAATTCGTCTACGGCAGGCATTTCATTCTCAAATTCAATTCTTACATTCAGCGGGCAACAAAACATATATACACTAAAATTTGTACGCATAAATTCTACTGATTATATGTTGTCAAGATAGCCAAAAATACCGAATTTTATAAATACTAACAAAGAGGAGTTATTATGAGTGAACACATTCAAGCGGCAATAGATGCCGCATTAAACGCGAAACCTACAGATTTTAAAGACAGCATTTACAATGCAATTCAGCAAAAAGTAGATGACGTAATGTTCTTGAAAAAAATGCAGGTTGCTAACCAGATTTTCAATAACCAAGAAGAATCATCAACAAACGATTCGGAATTAAGTCCAGAAGAGGAAAATATAGATGAAGACCTTTAAAAGTTTTCTTTTTAGTCTAGACGAAGTTAAGACCGTTGGTCTTAAAAATAAACTCGCTAAGACTACTTACATGGCACAAATGAAGGACCCTGGAGACCTTGAGGATGTAGGTCCTGAAGAGGTTGGTCCAGCGAGCGTTAAATCTGGTAGCGGTAAAAGACCTGCGGACAGACTTGACAACAAGCAAGCATTTGGCGAAGAAGCATACGCAACTATCAAAGCAAAAGTAAAAGAAGAAAAAGATCAAGACGCTTTGATTGCATTGTACGATTCACTTACAGAAGAAAATCAAAAAATCTTTTTAGAAAATTTTCAAAAAGATTCAGATAAAATTCTTCAGTTTGCTCTCTCATTAGTCGAGGAGTAATTAAATGGCTGATACAGTAACCTCACAAAAATTAAAAGACCATGCAACAGCATGGGCGTACAAGTTTACAAATGAATCTGATGGTACAGGTGAGACTAATGTTCTCAAGGTTGATGTATCAGGTTTAACTGCCGCGGCAAATAGCGCACTTACTAATCAGAGAGTAAACATTAATAAAATTACTTGGTCGATTGCAGGCGCAAATACCAAAGTAAAACTCATGTGGTCTGGCGATGCACCAAACACAATTGTCTATCTATCAGGCACAGGTACAATGGACCTTGCAACAAACTTAAATGCACCAATTACAAATAATATTGCAAACACAATCGGCGATATTTACTTGTCAACATTTGGACATGTTGCAGGTGCTGGTTATACAGTCATTGTCGAAGGCAAGAAAACCGCAGGCTTCACAAGCCGCGAGACAACAGACGATGGAGAGTCCCCATGAGATTAATTTCAGAAATTAACGAAGAAGTTAAATTCATTACCGAGGCTACAGAAGCCGGTAAGAAAGAACTTTTTATTGAAGGTATCTTCATGATGGCTGAAGAGCCAAATCGTAACAAACGAATCTATCCAATGGAAATTTTGAAGCGCGAAGCAAATCGTTACATTAACGAGTATGTTAATAAAAGTCGTGCATATGGTGAACTAGGACATCCAGAAGGTCCTACAATCAATTTAGAACGTGTCTCACACATGATTAAAGAGTTGCGCCAAGATGGTAATAATTTTATCGGCAAAGCAAAGATCATGGACACACCATATGGTAACATCGTAAAAAATCTAGTTGGTGAAGGTGCATCACTTGGTGTATCTACAAGAGGACTTGGTTCTCTCACACAAACTAAAGAGGGTTACAATGTTGTGCAAGACGATTTTTATCTTGCAACAGCCGCAGATATTGTAGCGGACCCATCAGCACCGAACGCATTTGTACATGGTATCATGGAAAACAAAGAATGGGTATTTGTAAACGGTCGCTGGACAGAACAACATATTGAAGAATCAAAAACAGCAATTAAGAAGGCTAGTTCGAAAGATTTAGATAAAATCAAAATCAAAATTTTCGAAAACTTCATTAATAAACTGTAAAAATATTATAAATAGATACTAGAAACCTCAAATACTCAAAAGGAGAGAGCATCATGACAGAACAAGTAAAAGACAAGGTCGAAGACCTTGAAAAGAAAAACTTAGAAGAAGGTGAGATGCCTGCCGCTCTGAAAGCCTATATCGATAAAAAAGGTAAAAAAGGCGAAAAAGAGAAAGAAGATGACGCAGAGGACGATGATGGCGAAGACAACAAGGAAGTAAAAGAAAAAAAAGCAAAAATGAAAGAAGACATTGACGCTATTTTTTCTGGTGAAGAACTTTCTGAAGAATTCAAAACCAACGCCAAAGCAATCTTTGAAGCAGCCGTAGCATCCCGCATTTCAGAAATTGAAACAGACCTTCAGGAACAATTTGATACCAAACTTAACGAACAGGTAGGCGAAATTGTTTCAGGTATCGTTGACAAAGTTGACGAATATTTGGAATATGTTGTTGCTGAGTGGACAGAAGAACACAAAGTTGGTATTGAGAAAAATCTAAAAGCAGAAGTTACCGAAGACTTTATGGTAGGTCTAAAGAATCTATTCGTTGAAAACTACATTGACATTCCAGAAGACAAAGTAGACTTAGTAGACGAAATGACAAAGAAACTGCAAGACGCAGAAACCGATTTAGATAAAAAAATCACAGAAAATGCTGATTTAGTTGCAGAATTGAATTCTTATAAGAAAGACCAGGCTATTCACACAGTAACAGAAGGATTGTCTGAAATTCAAATTGCAAAATTAAAATCACTTGCAGAAAATATTGAATTCATTTCTGAACAAGATTACAAAAACAAACTTACTCTTACAAAGAAAAAGTACTTTGAATCTAAAGAAACTGAAAAAACCGCTGTTTCTGAGTCAAAGAAAGATTTAGATTCTGCTGATTCTGAATTGGAAGAATCGTTTACCCCTATCATGGAACACTATGTGAAGAATATTTCCAAGATAGTGAAAAGATAAGAAATTATAAATAACATCAGAGTTTATCAAATACTCAAAGGAGAAAAATATGTCAGACGCATTACTTAAAAAATGGGCACCCGTTCTTGATCACTCAGAACTTCCAGCGATCAAGGATTCCCACAGACGCGCAGTTGTAGCACAACTTCTTGAGAACCAAGAATTAGATGGTCGCTCGAATTCCTCAGCAGGCTATCGTAATCCTACTAGCCTTCTTAACGAAGATGCACCAACTAACGCAATGGGCGCTTCATCTTCAACCGCAGGCGATGGTAACATCGACCTTTACGATCCAGTACTTATCAGCCTAGTACGCCGTGCGGCACCTAATCTTATCGCTTACGATATTTGCGGTGTTCAGCCAATGACAGGACCAACTGGTCTTATTTTTGCTATGCGCTCACGTTACTCAGGTCAGAACGGTACTGAAGCGTTGTTCAACGAAGCAAACACTGGCTTCTCTGGCACCGTAGGCGATCAAACCGGCGCAACAGCCGCACTTGCAAACGCAACCAACTACACAGTTCAGACTGGTATGACTACAGCGATCGCTGAAGGTCTTGGCGGTGGCGGTTCAAACGCGGATTTCAACGAGATGGCATTCAGCATCGAAAAGATTTCCGTTGTTGCTAAGAGCCGTGCGCTAAAAGCAGAATACACAATGGAACTTGCACAAGACTTGAAAGCAGTTCATGGTCTTGATGCAGAGCAAGAACTTGCTAACATTCTTTCAACAGAAATTCTTGCAGAAATTAACCGCGAAGTAGTTCGTCAAGTTAACATCTCTGCAACAGTAGGCGCACAAGAAAACGTGGCAACTGCTGGTACTTTCGACCTTGACGTTGACGCTAACGGTCGTTGGTCAGTTGAAAAATTCAAAGGCTTGATGTTCCAATTGGAGCGTGAGTCTAACGCAATTGCTAAGGCAACTCGCCGTGGTAAAGGCAATGTGATGATCTGTTCTTCAGACGTTGCATCAGCACTTCAAATGGCTGGCGTTCTAGATTACACACCAGCACTTGCATCTAACAACCTACAAGTTGATGACACAGGCAACACATTCGCAGGTGTTCTAAACGGTCGTATCAAGGTTTACATTGACCCATACTTCGCATCTTCATCTGGCGTACACTACGCAACTATCGGCTACAAGGGCACTTCAGCATTTGACGCTGGCTTGTTCTACTGCCCATACGTTCCTCTACAGATGGTTCGTGCAGTTGGTCAAGATTCATTCCAGCCACGTATCGGATTTAAGACCCGTTACGGCATGGTAGCGAACCCATTCGCAACTTCTGCGGCTGACGGTGTAATCAACTTTACAAACAAGAACATCTACTATCGTAGATTCGCGATCACAAACTTGATGTAATCATTAAGCCGGCACAGATCGGATTTGAGAGGGACCTTCGGGTCCCTCTTTTTTTGTCTTATAAATATATGATGACAATAAGGCACAAATATGGCAACGTATAATCAAACACCTACCAACAAAAGTTTTCTTTCGAATAACAAGTATGAATTTGTTATTCAAAGACTGCCTCACGTTACATTTTTTATACAGTCTGTTGTAATACCGGACGTATCACTTGTTGGAACACAGGTTCCATCTCCATATGTTTCTGTACCAATTCCAGGTAACATTCTAACCTATGGTGAATTGCAAGTCACTTACATCATGGATGAAGACATGCAATCATGGCGTGAAATATATGACTGGATGTACAATCTAGGTAATCCAGAATCAAAAAATAAAATAGGTGATCTTACGCAAACTCCAGGTAGACGCAATAGCGTTACCTCTGATGCATCATTGTTAGTTAAATCAAACTCAAACAACCCTCGCGTAAAATTTACCTTTAAAGATATGTTTCCTACCACTCTTGGTGGAGTTACATTGTCTAGCGCAGAAGGGCAAGAATTTATTACATCAACTATTTCTTTTATATACAGTCATTACACAGTAGATTCGATTTGACATTTATATCAGTTTGTGTTATTATGATATGTAATTGGATCCATATGGAGGAGTGTGATGACGTTAGATCAATTGATGGAAGAATGGAAGAAAGATGCGCCAGTAGATTCTACTGAGTTAGCCATTGCTTCACTTAAAATACCAGAACTGCATAGTAAGTACCTCAAAATTTATTTTGAAGAAAGACGCAAACTCAAAGGTTTAGAGTTTCAGTCTAAGGAATTGTTTTTGAAGAAATATGAATATTATAACGGACGTATATCTGAAGAAGAGTTAGAACAACTTGGTTGGGAACCTTTTATGAAACGTCTAATGAAAAATGAAATTGACATGTATATTGATTCTGACAAGGAAATTATTGAGAAGAATATGAGAATCGTCATGCAAAAGGAAAAACTAGATTTCCTTGAAGAGGTGATCAAGAATCTCAATCAAAGAAACTTTCAAATTAAGAATGCAATTGAATGGAGAAAGTTTACTCAAGGTGTCGCATAACTCTATCACTATATCTAAGGTAAATGAAGTATATGCTAAGATACATTGCGAACGTGGAGAAGCAATGGAACTTAGCGAGTACTTCACCTTTTACGTTCCCGGTTATAAATTTATGCCTGCATTCAGGAATAAAATCTGGGACGGAAAGATTCGCCTATTCAATACACAAAACCATACCATCTATTATGGCTTAATGCCGTACATAGAAAAGTTTTGTCATGAACGCGAGTACCTTATAGAATATGATGCATCAGTTGATCTTGCAGATGAATTTTCGGAGAATGAAGCAGATGAGTTTATTGCTAAACTCAAACTGCCGCATGAAGTAAGAGACTATCAAAAGAAAGCATTTATCTACGCTATAAGAAATAGAAGAGGGCTTCTAGTTTCACCAACTGCGTCAGGTAAATCTCTTATCATCTATCTCATTACAAGATACCTCAAAGGTAAGACACTTATCATTGTGCCTACCATTTCTCTTGTATCGCAAATGTTCAAAGACTTTAAAGACTATGGACTTGATAGCGAAACATACATGCACAAGATTACTGCTGGCGCAGATAAAGAATCAAACAAACCAATCATTGTATCAACGTGGCAGTCAATCTACAAGATGCCAAAAGAATGGTTTGCACAATTTGATTTAGTCATTGGTGACGAAGCGCACTTATTCAAAGCACAATCACTTACAAAGATCATGACAAATCTAACAGAGTGTGGCTATCGCTTTGGACTGACTGGTACGCTTGATGGAACACAAACTCATCGATTGGTGCTTGAAGGTTTATTCGGTAGAGTGAAGAATGTAACCACAACTAAAGAACTGATTGATACCAAAAGACTTGCAGATTTTAAAATCAAAGCATTGGTACTCAAGCATGATGAAGTTTCATGTGAAGCAATTAAGAAAGCAAAGTACCAAGAAGAGATTGACTACTTGGTATCATCAGAAATACGGAACAAATTTATTACAAACTTGACTATTTCCCTCAAAGGGAATACACTAGTATTGTTTCAGTTTGTACACAAGCATGGTGATGTACTTCACCCTATGATTCTCAATAAGGCTAAAGATAGAAAAGTCTTCTACGTTCACGGTAATGTGGATGTAGATGAACGTGAACTTGTACGAGAAATTACTGAGAAGGAATCTGACGCTATCATCATTGCGTCATATGGGACGTTCTCAACAGGTATAAATATAAGAAACTTACACAACATTGTTTTTGCGTCCCCTAGCAAAAGCAAGATTCGCACACTACAATCGATAGGGCGTGTACTCAGACTTGGTGAAAACAAAGAGACTGCAACGCTATTTGATATAGCGGACGATTTAACTTACAAAAGTAAAAAGAACTTCACCCTTGATCATTTCGTAGAAAGAATGAAAATATACAATGAAGAAAAGTTTGAATATAAAATTTATTCAATCAACCTAAAAGGCTGACCATGCAAGAAGAAAAGGGTGTTTCACCCAATACAACAATTTGCAAAGTGTTGAAACTGTCAAACGGAGAGACAATCATTGGTAATATCACCAAGGAGACTGTTTCTTATATTGATGTGAATAGACCTTTGAAGATTCTTATTATGGTTCGTCAAGACATGTCTGCTATCAATATGTCTGTTATGAGGTGGGACCCTACTTTTGATTATGCTCTTCCAATAAGAGTATACAAGAATTCAATTGTAGCATGTGCAGAACCAAATGAATTAATGGTAAGGAATTATAATGAAGTATTAGAACAGGCTGATAAGCCCGAAGAAGATCAAAGCGATGAGACTACAGAGGTTGGTGATATGATGCAAGAGATACTTAAAAGGATTAAACCTAGTACTATGCATTGAAAGGCAACACCCTGATTGTACACACATGTCAAGTAAATGTCAATAAAATGAGAGGTGAATATGGGAACAAATCATTATGTAAACAACGAGCAATTTCTCCAAGAGATGGTTGCTTATAAAAATTTAGTTAAGGCTGCCGTTAGCAATACTACAGAACGACCAAGAGTGCCAGAATACATCGGCTCTTGTTTGTTTAAGATCGCCACGCACTTAGCACGAAAACCAAACTTTGCGAATTATACCTTTAAAGAAGATATGGTTTCCGATGGTGTAGAAAACTGTTTGCTCTACATCGATAACTTTGATCCTGAAAAGTCAAAAAATCCATTCGCGTACTTCACGCAAATTATTTATTTTGCTTTCTTGCGAAGAATCCAAAAAGAAAAAAAACACATGTACATCAAGTACAAGAGCATGGATAACGTAATTATAAATGCTCTAATTGAAAACAATGGCGAAGATGTTGTTGGATCACACATGCAAGGCATGATGCATGAATCTTACAGCGAACATTTCATTAGTGATTTTATTCAAACCTTTGAAGATACCAAACGTAAGAAAACAGACGCCAGAAAGAAGAAAAAGGAGGTGGAAAATGCAGACGCCGATTCCAGTACAACTTGAACAATGGATTAAGACGGTACAAAACAAAAGATCGCCATACGATTTGCGCGAATCATCTATCTTGCATTTAAAGAACATTCGTGATATAATTGATCAGGTAATCCGTGAAAATGGAAGAAGTAACACTACTTGGAAGAATAACATTAAGAGATGAAAATTGCCCTACTTGGAGATACACATTTTGGCGTAAGAAACGATGCACGACACTTCCACGAATACTACGAGAAGTTTTATAGCGAAGTTTTCTTTCCATACTTAGAAGAGCATGGTATTGATACCATTATTCAACTTGGTGATTTGTTTGATCGTAGAAAATATATCAATTTCCTTTCTCTTGCAGAAAGCAGACGATATTTTTTCGATGAGTGTAAGAACAGAAACATTCGCCTTCATGCGTTGATTGGTAATCATGATATTTTCTGGCGCAACAGTTTGGAGATTAATTCTCCAGATTTGCTTTTGCGCGACTATGACAACATTACATTATGGGCTAAGCACGGCACACTTGAACTAGATGGTGCTGTGTTTGATATGATTCCTTGGATGTGTAACGAGAACGAAAACGAGATTCGTGAATTTGTTTCAAAGAGTACATCGCCGTATTGTGTTGGTCACTTTGAACTTGTTGGTTACTATATGCAACGTGGTCAAGTCAGTCATGAAGGCTATGAAGATGTATTTCTGAAAAACTATGATCAAGTTTATAGTGGACACTATCATTCGCGTTCGGCATCAGTAGATGGTAAGATTGCATATCTCGGCACACCATACGAATTGTTTTGGTCAGACTATAAAGATCAAAAAGGCTTTGGTGTGTTTGATACACAAAGTAACGTGTTTAAGTTTGTGACAAATCCAAATCGTATGTTCTACAAGTTAACTTATGACGATACAAAAGAATTGGACGAAGACTTTTCTAATCTAAAAAACAAATACATAAAGATAGTAGTCGTACAAAAAACAAACCCTCAAAAGTTTGATACCTTTATGGATGATATTTACAAGATGAATCCTATTGATGTTACTATTGTTGAAGATGTAAATGAGATGGTGAACAATGAAGAAGATGTAGTTGACCAAGCACAAGACACTTTGACGATTTTATCTAACTATATTGATCAGCAAACAATTCAAGTTGAACCGCAAAAACTAAAAACAGTCATGCGTGAACTTTATCTTGAAGCATTGTCATCGGAAACTATTGAATGATTTTATTTCGTAAACTTCGTTGGAAAAACTTACTTAGCACAGGCAATCTTTTTACCGAACTGAATCTAAACAATGAATCAACAACATTGATTGTTGGTACAAACGGATCAGGTAAATCAACGATGCTTGATGCGCTATGCTTTTGCCTTTTCGGTAAGCCTTTTCGCAACATTAACAAATTACAACTTGTTAATTCAATTAACACAAAAGATACTGTAGTTGAAGTAGAGTTTGATATTGGTAGCAAGTCATACAAAGTGGTGCGTGGCATCAAGCCCAACCTGTTTGAAATTTATTGTAATGGTAATCTGCTATCGCAAGATGCCGCAATCAAAGACTATCAAGAGTACCTTGAGAAGTTTATTCTCAAATTAAACTACAAATCATTTACACAGATTGTGATTCTTGGTAGTGCATCATTCACTCCGTTCATGCAATTGTCTGCATCAGATCGTAGATCAATCATTGAAGACTTGCTTGACATTCAAATCTTCTCGCGCATGAATGGCATTGTAAAAGACAAAGTGCAAATTGCTAAAGAGAATATCTCAGAAAAGAAACATGAGATTGGCTTGCTTGAACAAAAGTACAATCTTAAAAAAGAATATGTTGATGAATTAAAACGAAACAACGAAGATAGGATTGCAGAATATGTTGAAGAGATACAGAGTAATCAGAGTGCTATACAAACCCTTCATGAAGAAATATTTACCTTCACCGAGCAGGTTGAAGCCCTCAATGCCATTGTGGAAAATAAAATTGAAATTGAAAGTAAGGTCAAGAAACTTACAAAACTTGAATCGCAAATTGAAAGCAATGTATCCAAATTTCGAAAGGATATACATTTCTTCGGGCACAATGACGATTGTCCAACCTGTAGGCAAGCCATTGCCGTGGAGTTTAAAGAAGCGCAACTTAGCGGTCTTACCACCAAAGCCGAAGAATGCAACACCGCTCTTGAACAACTCTTGACAAAACTTACTTCGGAACAAAACAAGTTAGACAAAATTACAGAGACACAGAAAAAAATCAATACACTTCAAGTAAAGGTTGCATCTGACAACTCATCCATTACTGAGATGAACAAACAGATTACCAAGTTGAACAAACAGATTGAAGACATTCGTAATGCATCAACTGTATCTGATAAAGATGTGCAAGAATTAAACGCTATAAAAGAGCAGTTAAGTGAGATAAAGATTAATATAAACACCTTTATCGATGAGTTGAACTATTACAGTACTGCCGCGTTGATGCTAAAAGATACTGGTATTAAAACAAAAATTGTTAAGCAATATCTACCAGTTATCAATAAACTTGTCAACAAATATTTGACTACATTGGATTTCTTTGTGAACTTCAATTTGGATGAATCGTTCAAAGAAACTATTAAGTCTCGCCACCGCGATGACTTTAGTTATGCATCATTCTCTGAGGGTGAGAAACAACGTATTGATATGGCATTGATGTTGACATGGCGTGCGGTTGCTAAATTGAAAAACTCTACCAATACAAACATTCTGATATTGGATGAAATTTTTGATTCGTCACTTGACACAAATGGTACAGAAGATTTGATGAAAATTCTTTCTATGCTTGAGAACACAAATCTCTTTGTGATTAGTCATAAAGGTGATATACTACAAGACAAGTTTAGAAATGTGATTCGATTTGAGAAGGTAAATAATTTTTCGAGGATTATAAAATGAAAACACTTAGTGAATATTATGGAACAGATATAGACAGAGAAGCGCATATCTACTTAGATGAGAATTTCTATAAAGTTAGAATGCGAAATGAATTAGGATCTTGGTTTGTTGCATTCTTCAAAACGCAAGATGAAGCACAAAATTATGCAGAAAATTATGTATTAGGAGAAACACATGAACCTTGAATTTGTTCCAGAAAGTTCTTCGATGCTATTACAGCCATCGAAAGAGTTTGACTTTGCTAACCCACCTTTTGATCCAAAAGAGTTTGCAGAGAGCCTATATAATACAATGGCTCGACATGACGGACTTGGATTGTCTGCTGTGCAAGTTGGACATCCATATCGCGTCTTTGCGATGCGTAATGATAAAGACCCAATCGTATTGTTCAATCCACGCATTGTGTTTCAGTCTGAAAACATTCTATCAATGAAAGAAGGATGCTTGAGTTTTCCATTATTGTTTTTGAGTGTGAAGCGACCCGATTCAATTCGCATACGCTATCAGACATGGGAAAACACTACAGACACTTCTACTTTTATCGGTATGACTGCGCGAGTAGCATTACATGAATATGATCACCTTGAGGGCAAATTGTTTACACAAGTTGCTTCATCTTTTGAAGTAGAACGATCAAAACGCAAACGAATGATTCTTCAGCGAAAAGTAAAGAGCGCCAAGAAGGGATAAACAATGAAATATTGGACTATTATTTTTCCCGGAGAATTAGGTCAGCATGTACAAGAAACATGGTCAGAAGATCAAATTCTCAAATCATATTTTCCTCATTGGTGTAAGATGATGGTAGAAGCAGGCAAAGGAGATTTTGTCAACGAACAAGATTGCCTAAATGATTGGACTGTAGTGCATTGGGCAGAAGAAACAACTCAATTTGGAGAGAAGTTGAAATGAAAGATTGGCAACATGGATTTGACATAGACTATCTCAAGGGTCTAGAAAAAAAGTACGAAGAGTACAATCGCTATACACTCTCGCCTTTTGCAAAGTATAAGAAAAATAACATTGCAGAGTCTTTGTTTAAAGGTACGCTAACAATTCTTGATGATGCAATGCTTGAAGTATTTGAATCAAAGTCTGCATCTAACATTACCATGCACGGTGATACTGTTATCGCAAAGAAACAAAAAGGCGACATGACAGTAAGCAAGTTATCAGGAAATTTGAGTACACTTAAAAAATGTCTTGAGCCTATAACAAATGTTTTTGGACTACCTTTAAAAGATGTTTGGCTCATTGTGTGGGCTGAGAATAAAGATCATTGCAAGTTAGCAGAAGAATCTGGTTTCTGTTACGTTGGTCCAAAGATTACAACATACGGCGAAGTGTATGCCATCTACTATCGTGGTAAGCAGAGAGATTTTCCTAAAGTTGATCGCGCTGAATATTTGTCAATCAAAAAAGTTGAGAATATCGATGCTAAATTGATTGAAGCAATTTACAATAAACTTACTGAGTTGCCTAGTTTTACGAATCACTATAGCAACTACAACAAAGGTAAGTCATGGGGTGCATTATCATTGCGTGGCTATACATTAGACCCATCGTTCATTACAAAACCAATTGAAATGAATGATACTTGGATAGAAGAAAACAAAGGCCAAGTATTTTGCCTACAAGATACACCTTTGTTTGATTTGTTTCCTGAAGTGCGTGAATTGATTCGCCCGTATGGTGAGACTGTTCACCGAGTGCGATTCATGAGATTGAAACCTAATGGGGGTGAACTTTCAAGACACACCGATCAAGTTGATCCAGATTCTGGTGGGTCATTAGGTAAGTTAGCAAGGTTGCATTTCCCAATCAAAACAAATTCAGATATGTTATATACTGTATGGAACACAAAAGGTGAACCAGAAAACATACATATGAAAACGGGCGAGTGTTGGTTTCTTGATACACGCAAGCCTCACATGGCTGTCAATGGTGGAGATGAAGAACGTATCCATCTTGTCGTAGATATTATTACCGAGAAAAAATTACATGATAAACTTGTCAACTGATGAATTACTTGATACAATAAAGGGATGGGAAGACCCAAACCCACCGCCTATCATTGAAGAATACAATGGCTTTCATGTTGTGCGCGATGATAAGTTAGGCTATGGTAGCAAAGCAAGATTCATTGATTATCTTATTGCAACTGAAGGTGACGAATGGGTTTTCGGTGGTGCAAACAAAGTGGGATGGGGACCAATTTCTCTAACACACGTTTGTAATAAATATGGAAAGAAAGCAACCTTCTTCATGGCTAAGCGCAAAGAGCCAACATGGCATCAACAGCAAGTCTTAGACATGGGCGGCACAATTCATTGGGTAGCAAATGGCATGTTAAATGTAACGAAAGCGAAAGCAAGAAACTACTACGAAGAAGATACAAAGAGTCGTAGAGTCTTGCCACTTGGTCTTGAACATCCAACTGTGCTTGCATCAATCGTCAAAGTAGCACGAAACTTAAAAATCAAACCGACTGAAATTTGGACTGTAGCATCAAGCGGCACTCTCAACCGCGGGTTACAATTAGCATTTCCTACTGTTCCTGCTTATGCAGTAGAAGTAGGACACAAGATGAGTGATTATGAAAAAGGTCGTGCTATCACAATGCGTTCATCATATGCTTACGATCAGAAAGTAGAACCTGATCGAATGCCCCCATATCCTTCAGAACCATACTATGACGCGAAGTTATGGGATTTTGTAATTGCTAATGGAAAGAAAGGAGCATTAATCTGGAATGTAGCCTAGTTTTCAATTAAGGAGAAATTAATGAGTAACGACAAAGACAAAGAGAAACATGGCAAGCGTATCATGAGAGATGAAAACGCTATTCGTAAACAGGTTAAAATTGCAAAAGTGTTTGGGTTACCAGTAACCGAAGCGCATCGATTTGCAAAACATCACGCCACAAATTGTGGTATCCCAGGTTGTGTGATGTGTGCAAATCCAAGAAAAACATTTAAAGAAAAAACAATTCAAGAAAAGAAATTTGAACAGAGAGAATTATATGACTAAACTTAATGGATTGGTGCCAAAAGGTTGGGGTTCAGAGTTTATTTTTGCCACCAACGATAAGTATTGTGGTAAATTTTTAAACTTTGAAACAGGCGCTAAATTTTCAATGCATTTCCATGCAGTCAAAGATGAAACATGGTATGTACAAAGTGGCAAATTTATTGTTCAGTACATTGATACTACTAACGCAGAAGTAAAAGACAAATATCTTGAGGTTGGTGATACATGGCATAACCCGCCATTGTTGCCTCATCGCTTGATTTGTGTTGAAGAAGGTAGTATAATTGAAGTAAGTACACCTGATTCGGTGGAAGATAACTATAGGGTGATGGCAGGTGATAGTCAAAAAGAGAATATTCGTTAATGGTTCATTTGATGTTCTGCATCTTGGTCATCTACGGCTTCTAAATTTTGCAAGAAGCCTAGGTGATCATCTTTGCGTTGCAATAGATACAGACAGACGAATTAAAGAACTGAAGGGCGAGAGTCGCCCTATAAATAATTTGTACGAACGAAAAACATTCTTAGCAAACTTAAAGTGTGTTGATGAAGTTTTAGTTTTTGATAGTGATATGGATTTAATTCACATCATGGAAGCATACAAGCCAGACATTATTGTTAAGGGTAGTGATCACAGAGAGACAAGTCAACTCTCTAAAAAATATTGTAAAGAGGTTATATTTTATGAACGATTTGGTGAATACTCTTCAACAAGAAAAATACAAGATATTGCTAGTCGGTGATGCTTGCATTGATCGATACATCTACGGCACAGTAGAAAGAATCTCGCCTGAGGCGCCCGTTCCTGTTCTAAAGATGAATGGGAAAGAAGAGTTTCGGCCAGGTATGGCAAGCAATGTGTACGAGAATCTAAAAGCATTGTATTGTGACGTACAACAATTAAGTGGCATACCCTCTAAGAAAACAAGATTCGTTGATGTGAAGAGTGGCTATCAATTGCTACGGGTCGATGAAGATCATAAGAATGCACCAATCAGTTTTGCTACACTCATACCCAACTATGATGCGGTTGTAATTTCAGACTACAACAAAGGTAGCGTTACATATGAAACTGTGCGAGAAATTCAATCGATGTTTAGAGGACCAATCTTTATTGATACAAAGAAGCCAAGCATGATTGAGTTTGATGGTTGCTATGTAAAGATCAATGAATTAGAATGTAGTCTAGCGCAGACATTACCTAGTTCTAATTACTTGATTGTTACGAAAGGTGCAGAAGGCACTCAGTACAATGGTAAGACATACCCAACAAAAAAAGTAGAAGTGCATGATGTAACTGGCGCAGGTGATGTTCATCTAGCCGCTCTTGCCGTGTTCTATTTGTTGACTGGTTCAATTGAAAATGCATTGCCTTACGCAAACAAACTAGCATCTATCTCTGTACAGCATCAAGGTTGTTATACAATCACAAACGAAGACTTGGTTACACTATGATTAAAGAAAAGTACCTTGATACTTACATGAAGACTGCGAAATTATTCGCAGAGCATAGTAGTGCAGTTAGAAAAAAAGTTGGTGCTGTTGTTGTTAAGAATGACAGAATCATCTCTATCGGTTACAATGGTATGCCAAGTGGATGGGATAATGATTGTGAAAATTATTTTGGATTAGATTTAAGCGGTAATCCAACATTAGTAACAAAACCCGAAGTTCTACATGCAGAGTCTAATGCGATTGCCAAACTAGCAAAGTCTACTGAGAGTGGCGATGGTGCGAGTATGTTTATCACTTGCAGTCCATGCATAGATTGTGCTAAAATGATATATCAATCTGGCATTAAAGAAGTTTTTTATGGCGAAGAATATCGTAACAATGACGGCATTGATTTCCTAAATAAATGTGGGCTATCAGTAAGAAAATTATGAAATACAAGTACGAAAAATTTGAAGACTATTTTGATGAGGTAGAAAATTATGCCACTAGAGGCGAAAGATTTTATGATGAGTTTTCCGATCCAATGAAAGTGGATCGTGCCATTCAATGGCTTGAAGCCGCGTTCAAGTGTGGGCGTGAAATGCAAAGTGAGAAAGAAATTAATGACTAAACATTTTTATGAACGAAACGATTGGTTGCTGAATCATGAGACAAACAAGTCGTTCGAAGAAATACAAAGGATGACTGATGATGAATTCAGACAATGGTTTATTGACCTCCGTAAAGCGGTTGTCTATGCATGGGATACTCTTAATCAGCCTCCGCGGGTTGGTTGGGATGAGAACGAGATTCGAAAACAGTTTAGGGAAATGTACGGATTTCCTGTTCACGGATTTGAACAAACAGACGAACTTACCGGAGAAAAAGACGTAATTCGAAACACTAGCGTAGTTGGCAATGCCGCGAATCAATGGTTTCCTACCATGATGAAGACACGCATTAACTATACTAAGAACGATGATGGTTTGTCTATCTACGATCACTTTGTTCGCGATGATCTACTTGAGAAGACTTTAAAGTATGCGCGAAGACATTACAAGCGCGATTCATTCTATCACTACTCAAACACTATCAGAGTAGGCGAAGTAGTTGAGATTGGTAGTCACCAAAAGAAATTTAAAACTGGTGATGAATTTGTTCAGTATTTTGAACAAACTAACTTGCGCGAGTATGGCTATGATTATTGGATAGAATCGCGTGATGATGAAGAAGAGTACACCGGTTATAATGAAGACTTGAAGAACGCCAAGTATCTAGAGATTGCAGACTTGTCTTTGTGTGCAGAGCATACTACAAAAAACATTCAATCGAAACAATCAAAGTATCGCATTCGTATGTACAAGATGGGTCAGAAGATTTTTCCTCTTGGCTTCAAAGCATTCCGAGTATCGTGGTGTCAATACGCAGTTAACTTTCCTCCACTCACAGCAAAGTACCTTTATGAAAAATTTACTAAACACATTAAAGACCAAGACAGAATTGTGGTTTACGATCCCTCTAGTGGTTGGGGTGGCCGTATTCTCGGCGCTATGTCTACTCGCCTTAGCACCCCTTTGCATTATGTTGGTACTGATCCTAATACTGACCATAGCATTGCCGGTGATTCTACTAAGTATGCCGATTTGGCTAATTTTTATAATGCCTCCAAAAACTCAGGAGTATTGTTCCAAAGCGCCAATACTTTCGACATATATCAATTGGGTTCAGAAGTTATCGGATCCGATGAGCGATTTTATGCCTACAAAGATAAGTTAGATATGGTCTTTACTTCACCGCCATACTTTGCAAAAGAGGCGTATAGTGAAGACCCAACACAATCGTACAAAAAATTTACTGGTTATGATTCTTGGCGCGAAGGTTTTCTACGCCCAACATTGAAGACTGCTGTTGAGTGGTTACGCAATGATCGTTATCTGTTATGGAATATTGCAGATGCAAAGTTTGGCGCTGACATGCTACCACTTGAAAAAGATAGCCGAGACATTCTTGAAGAGTTAGGTATGGAGTACAGAGGCGTTTTGAAAATGTCACTTGCACAAATGCCAGGCGGCAATCGCATTGATTCTGATACTGGACTACCCAAAGCAAAAAACTTCTGCAAGGTCAACGGCATGTGGCTCAAGTATGAGCCGATTTTTGTGTTTTATAAGCCGTAAACCAAAGTGTACACTACTGTATGCATGTACAGTAGTTTTTACCCCCAATCCGTTGTTTTTATGCAACAAACGGATATCGCTTGACCTGTTCTCCCATTGTGCTATACTAGAGTCTGTAGTGAGTGATATGGAGAATCTAATGACTGATAAAGAGCAATTGATGTACGGAATGTCTACTGAAGACATTCGCGAAGAGTACATGGAATCCTTGACGGCTCGCCTGTCTGGACTTGAAATGGTTGTTGCTGGCATTCTTTCTGACTGCCAAGAACTTGGTGCTATGGGTCGCACCGAAGCCGTTCGCAAGCAATTGAATATTGCGAAATTTGTTTTGTTTGAAATGATGGATGCCAAGCGTAAGGAGATTGCATAATGATCAAGTTTACTCGCACCACTGGTTATACACCAGAAGGTACCGCCATTAAGGTCACCGACACCCTCGGTGTTGGCACCACTCTTTACACCTATGCACAATCCGAACGGATAATGTCCGACATTTGGGAATGGGTCACCAGTGTTTACTATTGGGATCCAGCAACAGGTTCTATCAAGTCCATGTGGCTTGGCGAAGAAACCACATACACTATTGATTGTGACTTTGCTACAATTGCCGATGATGTTCGCAAGTCAATCTTTGACCGCAATTTTAAATACCAGTTGGGTATTGCAAGTGCCGAGGCTGAAGTTCCTACCAAAGGTCGCATGGTTCGAGTTGTGCGCGGTAGAACCGGCAAAGGTTCCGAAGGCAAGGTTGTTGTTTCGATTGAACGTCCCTACGGCATGGGCTATCATACCAGTTATGAAAACAAACTTGGCATTGCCCTTGATGATGAAATGACAACCTATGTTGCCAAGAACGGAAAAACTTATCCTACCCATAAAAACATGATTTGGGTTTGGGCGCGTAATTGCGAAGTGATTGAACCTCAAGTTGATATTGAGGATGTTACTTATCGCGCAAATAGCGTGACGGATCGTGAAGTTGCAGGTTTACAACAAAAATGCAAATTCAAAGATGCTGAATTACTTGCCGCTTGACACAAAGTTAAAACCATGATAGAATACATACATACTGAAAAAGGCACCGTATGTTGACAACACAAAATACCAAGACCAATCTAGCCAGGCTTCTGGCAACAGAAAACATTAACGTAGAGTATCGTAAGACTGATACCGCGTCCTTCAATGTAGAGTCTCGCACCCTTACTCTTCCTGTCTGGAACGATATGACGCCAGAGATGGAAGACTTATTAATCGGGCATGAAGTTGGTCACGCCCTTGATACCCCTAGAGAATATGGCAATGAAGACTTGCAAAATTATGGCAAGGGCTTCAAAGGATTTCTTAACGTGGTTGAAGATGCGCGAATTGAACGCCGCATTAAAGACCGCTATCCAGGTCTCAAGCGATCCTTCTCGAAAGGTTATGCCGAGTTTGCGGCGCGTGATTTTTTCAAAGTGAAGAATCAAGACGTAAGCCGCATGTTACTGATTGACCGTATTAATCTTTATTACAAGATTGGTCCTTTCTTCAATGTTAAATTCAACGAACAGGAAAACACATTCATTCGTAAAATTGATACTGTTGATTCCTTTGATGGCGTAGTTGCAATTTGCAAAGAATTGTATGATTACTGCAAAGAAGAGTTAGAAGAAAAACGTCAAGAAGCCTTAGAGCAATTGAAACAAGACCTTGCCGCTGGCAATGACGAAGACTTTGACGATTTTGAAGACTATGATTCTGACGGTTTTGGTGATGATGAGAATGATGTAGAGTATCAAAATCCAAAAGACTTTAAACCTTCCGATGAAGAAGGCGAAGAAGACAATGACGAATTTGGTTACAGTAACGAATCAGGAGGCAGTCTGCCTCAAGAGTTAGAACAGTATGACAATGAAGTGAAGTCCGCTACCGATGAAGCCTTGCAAAACTCTCTTCAACAAATGACTGAGAAAAAGCAAATTGCTACTGGTAAGATGCCTTCTACTAGCGAATGGAAGTATGATGATGTAATTGTTGATTACAAAAAATTCCTTGGTAAAATCTTTGATGAGTCTCTAGAAAAATTCGAAGACTACAAGCCAAACATGCTAATGGAATTCGAAGCCAAGAATAAGAATGCTATTCTGTACTTGGTCAAAGAATTTGAATTGCGTAAGAAAGCCGCTGAGTTGCGCCGTGTGGTTGTCTCTGATACTGGTGTGCTTGATACAAACAAATTGCACACTTACAAATTCAATGACGATATTTTCCGCAAGGTTGGTTCAGTAGCCGCTGGTAAGAACCACGGTGTTGTGATGTTCATTGACTGGTCTGGTTCGATGACTGACAACATGAAAGGTACCATTGAACAGTTGATTACATTGACCACGTTCTGCCGCAAAGTGAATGTGCCGTTCGATGTATACGCATTTACTACTGAATGGAATTGTGAAGCGTTTAGTGCCGTTGATCCCAAGGATGGTCAACTTGACTTTAGTGGAAAGTTTAATCTACTGAATCTGTTCTCAAGCCGTATGCGTAACCAAGAATATCGCCGTATGGGTAATGACTTGTTGAACTATGGTGAGACTATCGGTAATTATTACAAGCGTAGTTTCATTTCAGAAAACATGGGTCTTGGCGGCACTCCGTTGAACAGCACCATTGCAATTGCAAGTGGCATTGTGAATCGTTTTCGCAAAGCATACAAGGCTGAAGTAGTTGATGTAATCTTTTTGACTGATGGCGAAGATAGTGCTAGTCTCTATACCAAGTCACCTGAATTTTATGGCTCAATGCGAATTGGTCCTGCACAATACAATTCAATTTCTTATATTGAAGACACGGACACTCACAAGCGTTATCGCGTTGAGAATGCTGGTGTTACACCAACTCTGCTAGAAATTTTGAAAGACAAGACTGGTTGTGGTTTGATTGGATTCTATATCATGCCACGCGGCCGCAGAAACTTTGACAATGTGTTAACACGATTGAATGTATTTTCAGTTGATGGTTTTGCAAAATTCAAAAGTGAAAAGTTTTTCGCGATTGATAGTTATGGCTATGATCAGTACTTCCTGATTCCTGGCGGTGCCGCTTTGTCTACCGAAGATGAAGACTTGGATGACTTGTTGGGTGAAAACAACAAAGAAGTTACTACTCGAAAACTTAAAGGTGCATTTCTCAAGATGAACCAGAACCGATTGACAAACCGCGTCCTACTGTCCAAAGTGATTGAGGAAATGGCTTGACATGCCGCCCCTTTTGGGGTATACTATGTGTATTGTGATTGATAATTTGATGAAGGACTTATATTATGATTTCCCAAAGTGAAAAGGTTGCGTTTCTGACTGAAGCCGCCAAGCGTTATGGCAACACCGCCACTCGCCAACAACTTGTTGCATTGTCGAGTGAAGGCTACGGCCGCCAGTTCTGGCTTGAGGCTGATAAATATCGGGTTGGTCGTGGCACCTATCAGTTGCCGCTTGATGAATTCAATATCAATTTAACCGGTGCTACTGCAACCGTTATCGAAATGCCTAAAAAAGAATACATTGCACCGGTTGCAAAACCCGTAGCAAAAATTTCATCCGTTGGTCGCGTTGAAGAAGGTGCGATTGTTCCAAAAGTGAATAGTCTGTATGTGCCGTTTGGCTTCTTTGACAAGATGAAAGCAATTGTTGCTAGTCAACGATTCTATCCTGTTTTCGTTTCTGGCTTGTCTGGTAACGGCAAGACCTTCATGGTCGAACAATCTTGCGCCCAAGCAAAACGTGAATTCTTGCGAGTGAATATCTCGCCTGAAACCGATGAAGATGATTTGATCGGTGGCTTCCGTTTGATTGATGGCGAGACCAAGTGGTTCGATGGTCCTGTTATTCAAGCAATGAAACGTGGTTCAGTTTTAGTGCTTGATGAAATTGATCGTGGCTCTAACAAACTTATGTGTATGCAAGGCGTCCTTGAAGGCAAGGGCATCCTAGTCAAAAAGACTGGTGAGTATGTTGAACCTGTTACGGGTTTCAACGTGGTTGCTACTGCAAACACCAAAGGTAAAGGTGATGAGACTGGTCGCTACATGGCGGCTACGATTCTTGATGACGCCTTTCTTGAGCGTTTTCCAATTACTGTTGAACAGGAATATCCTGACACTAAGATTGAGACTAAGATTCTCGCCAAAGTGTTTGATAGCCTCGGTATCAAAGACAAAGACTTTGTTGACAACCTTGTGAAGTGGGCTGACATTATCCGTAAGACCTTCCAAGAAGGTGCGATTGATGAATTGATTTCCACTCGCCGTCTTGTCCACATTGCTGAAGCCTACACTATCTTTAATAACAAGATGGATGCAATTCAGTATTGTATCAACCGATTCGATGCTGAAACAAAGTCTGCCTTTCTTGATTTGTACACCAAGATTGATGCTGGCATTGATCCTACTGCACAACCTGAAGTGATGGCAGAAGAACCTAAGCGTGATGAAGTTCCGTTCTAATTAAAGCGGTACTAATTAGAAGTGGTCACAATTTGTGACCACTTTTCGCATATATAAATATACTACAATTCTTTTTTATGGAGAAATTATGCAACTTGAGATGAATATTGAACAATTGCGCGGTAAGAAAATCTTCCTCGCCACACCAATGTATGGTGGAGTTTGTCATGGTGCTTATACCAAAGCACTTGCAGACTTGATGATTCTAGCAACCAAACATGCCATTGATGTTAAACTGTATTTCATGTTTAACGAATCCCTAATCACCCGCGCACGAAACTATCTAGCAGATGAATTCCTGCGAAGTGGTTATGACTATTTGCTATTCATTGATAGCGATATTCATTTTGAAGCACAAGACGTTTTAGTGCTTTCGCACTTTGCTATCAACAATGATAATATGGATGTTATCTGTGGTCCATATCCAAAGAAAGCAATTTCTTGGGAGAAGATCAAGCAAGCAGTTGACCGTGGATTCGCAGACAAGAATCCATTATTGCTTGAAGAATTTGTTGGTGACTATGTTTTCAATCCTGCTGATGGTATCACACAATTCAAAATTGATGAACCAGTCGAAGTGAAAGAAGGCGGCACAGGCTTCATGCTTATCAAGCGTACTGCATTCGAAGCATGGGATAAAGCATATCCAGAAAGATCATACAAGCCTGATCATGTGCGTACAAAATCGTTTGATGGTAGCCGTGAGATTATGGCTTACTTTGATTGCGTTATTGATCCAGAATCAAAGCGTTATCTTTCCGAAGATTATATGTTCTGCCAACACTCAAGAGCAATTGGTTTGAAAGTTTGGATGCTTCCTTGGATTAAATTGAAACACGCAGGTACTTATATCTTTGGCGGTTCTCTTGCCGCACTCGCCGCAGTTGGTGCATCACCTACTGCAAGTGATAATGCACCTAAAAAATAAAGGATGAATGATGCCTAAACTAGATGATGAAGTTGATACTTTTCCAATGTTCAGAGATGCACCTCGACTAGAAAAGACATACATGGTTGCAACACCATACAAATTCAACGAAGGCGATATAATCGCCGAAGTGAAAAAATATGTGGATTCCACATATGAAGAACACTATGCAAGAACTAAATTTCAAGCCACGGAGTTTATTCTTGATGGTGGGCATGGTGATGGTTTTTGCATTGGTAACATCATGAAGTATGCACAACGCTACGGAAAGAAAGATGGATACAATCGCAAAGACTTGCTAAAAATTATTCACTATGCTATAATTGCTATACATAATCATGATATGAATGAGAGGAAATAAATTATGAAATTATCTGAAAACACGGTCAATGTTCTCCGCAACTTTGCAACAATCAACCAAGGGCTAGTCTTCAAGTCTGGCAACACCTTGCGTACTGTAAGCAAACAACAAAACGTACTTGCAAAGGCAACTGTCACAGAATCTTTTGACAATAACTTTGCAATCTATGATTTGAATCGTTTTCTTGCGGTTCTATCTTCAATGAACGATCCTAACTTGACTGTTGGTACCGGCAACGTGAAGATTGCATCTGGCACATCAAAAACAACTTATGGTCTTTCTGATGAGACTATGGTCGTATCTGCACCAGACAATGACATTTCGGTGCAAAATGCCGAAGTGAAATTTACACTCACAAAAGACAATCTTGCACAGGTTCTCAAATTGTCAGGCGTTCTCGGCTTACCTAACATTGCTGTGCGAGGTAATCGTAAGAAAATTTCTATCGCCGCAGTTGATGTAAAGAATCAAGACTCTGATGTTTTCTCGGTTGACGTAGGCGATACTGATGCAGAATTCCAATTCATTTTTGTTACAGAAAACTTCAAGATGATTCCTGGTGACTATGAAGTACAAATCTCTTCAAAGGGTGTTGCACACTTCAAGTCTAAGAAAGATCCACTAGAGTATTGGATTGCAACCGAAGTTGGTTCTAAGTTCGAGGCGTAATATGAAAATTGCTGATGGTATTTTTGATTTGACTCGCGAAGAGTATGTTGCCGTTTTACAAAACGAAATTGAAACTTTACGCCGTTACTACTTCAAGCCTCAAGAAGAAGGAACAGGACAGTACAATACTGCAATTTCTGTTCTAGAATCTAGAGTGCAAGAGATTAATGAACAACTAAACCACTTGGTTCAAAGTTATGGTCAACTATGAACTCAAGAAGAAACTTTCTGACAGGATCAGCGAAGGGGGCGAGTATCTTTGGGGCGTTCTTGGGAGGTTTGGCGGCTCCTGTGATTGTGGAACGTGTAGTGGAAACACAAGTGCCCTTTTCACCTCCCTCTCTACCGACAGTCGATCCGAAAGTCGTAGAGAAGATTAAAGAGTCTGCGCCATCAGGTATTTTAGAACTTCATAGAACCTATGGTGAAGTTGTACCGCCTAAACCTAACTCATCACCATTTGTGATCACCAATGGTGAACCAAAATTTGTTCCTGGTACAGAGAACAATGTTCGTGTTGGTATGATGGTCGGACCTGATGGTGAACTTTATATCAGAGTTAAAGACGATTGGAAAAGAGTTTTAACAACCTGATTGCACTCTAACATGTTTTATGTTAGAATATATTTTTATGTTATGAATGAGGTGCTATATGATGGAAAACTTTTTATGGGTAGAAAAGTATCGCCCTAAAAAAATTGCAGACACAATTCTGCCAACTGATCTAAAACAAACTTTTACTGAGTTTGTAAATCAAAAAGAAGTACCCAATCTTATCCTCGCTGGCGGTCCTGGCGTTGGTAAGACTACTGTTGCAAAAGCAATGCTTGAAGAACTTGGCTGTTCTTACATTGTGATCAATGGTTCTATGAATGGTAACATTGACACACTACGCAATGAAATTAAAAACTTTGCATCAACTATATCTTTTAAAGGTGGAAGAAAATATGTCATTCTTGACGAGGCTGACTACCTTAACCCACAGTCTACGCAACCTGCCTTGCGTAACTTCATGGAAGAGTATTCTGCTAATTGTGGTTTTATACTCACTTGTAACTTTCTTAACCGTATCATTGCTCCCCTACATTCCAGATGTTCCGTTATACAGTTTAAAATAGCGGCATCTGATAAGCCAAAACTCGCGGCACAGTTTATGAAGCGAGTGGAGATGATTCTCAAAACCGAAAAGGTTGAATACGATCAGAAGGTTGTAGCAGAATTAATTCTCAAACACTTTCCTGATTGGCGCAGGGTTCTCAATGAACTTCAGCGTTATTCTGCTACAGGTAAAATTGACACCGGCTTGCTTGCAAACATCTCTGATGTTTCGATGAAGAAACTTATGCAAGCGATCAAAGACAAAGACTTTTCAACTGCGCGTAAGTGGGTTGTTGATAATTTAGATAACGACCCCGCGGTTCTGTATCGCAACTTCTTTGATAATGCTGTTGAATACTTTACGCCGCAATCTGTTCCACAACTTGTGGTTCTTCTTGGTGAATATCAATACAAGTCTGCATTTGTTGCTGATCAAGAAATTAACATGGTTGCGTTTCTCACCGAAGTGATGGCGTCATGTGAAGCAAAATGACAAGACGAAAATTGTCAGGTTTTGATAGACTGCATAACACAATCAAACGCAATGCAATTTACTTAGATGAACGCACACAAGAGTGGAAGATAGATTCTTCTACAAACCATAAGCGTTGGAAAGATGTAGCAAATGATTGGCAACCAAAGAAACTTTTTCTTACAGTAAAAAACTTAGAAGACATTTGGAATGCACAAGGCAGAGTTTGCTACTGGTTTAAAATTCCATTAGACTTTAATCTACTCAATGCTACTTACACTCATTATGTGCGTAAACATCCTCTAGCGCCATCAGTAGATCGAATTGACGATAGTGGAGACTACACAAAAGAAAACGTAGTCATATGTTGCCGTCTTGCGAACTACGGAAGGAACGAATATCCTTATGATAAATTTCATGATATAATCAATGTAGTGACTCGAAAGAAAGAACACTATGTTCCTGATATTATTAATTTTATAACTGGACCTTATACATCATGAATCCTTTTGACTATATCAATGCAATTAATCAGAGCAAAGAGAACCTCATGGTCGGCTCTGATAACGATGAATTGGCAGAAAAGGTGTACGATCCTTACATCACAAATCGTGGATTATCTTTTTTTGCCGATACGATTCTCTATGCTAATGAGATGAATCGCCTATGTTTACTAGATAAAAAACCTCAATTCTCCTATTTACTAAATAGTGTGAGACCACGGAAGCGTTGGAGCAAGTGGTTGAAAAAAGAAAAGATTGAGGAAGTGGATATCATTTCGGAATATTTTGGCTATAGCAAATCTAAGTCTAAGGATATCATTAAACTTCTCACCGATGAACAAATAAAAATTATAAAATCTAAATTAGAAAAAGGTGGGCCTACCACTAAGGAGAAGAATAATGAGCGTTGAAAATTTGTTAGAGGTGACGCTGAAAGAAGAAGATGATTTTCTAAAAGTGAGAGAAACATTGACCCGCATAGGCGTTGCATCCAGAAAAGATAAAAAACTATTCCAGTCTTGCCACATTCTACATAAGAAGGGCAAGTATTACATTGTACATTTTAAAGAACTATTTGCATTAGATGGCAAAGGAACAGACTTTGATGACAATGATATGGGTAGACGAAATACAATTGCCAAACTACTCGAAGAATGGGGTTTGGTAAAAGTTGTAAATAAAAATGCAGTAGAAGCACCTGTTGCGCCATTGTCTCAAATTAAGATTCTATCTTATGGCGAAAGAGATGATTGGGAACTCATTACCAAATATAGCATCGGAACTAAAAAGAGAGTATGATGGAAGAACTTATTAGCGAAATGAAGGTTGCACTTGCAACCGCCTTTACATACCAACTCAAAGCACACTACTATCATTGGAATGTAGAGGGTCCAGATTTCCCTCAGTACCACGAATTACTTGGTAAAATTTATCAAGATGTGCATGATAGTGTCGATCAGTTTGCCGAAGAGATTCGCGCACTTGATGCATATGCGCCTGGCAGTTATACCAGATTCTCAGAACTTTCTCTAGTCGAGGAAGACAATACACTTGTACCAGCAAATGTCATGTTTAGTCGTTTGTTGAATGATACATATATTGTAGTCGAACATTTAACTGCTGTATACGAATTGTGTGAGAACAATAAAAAATATGGGTTGAACGATTTTATTGCAGGTAGAATTGACACCCTAAATAAATTTGCGTGGCAGTTAAAAGCAACGCTAAAAATTTGACAATAGCATAGTAATATGTTATAATCACCTTTGGCGATGGGTTACATCGCCGTTTTAATCATTAACTTTGAATGGAGTAATACTATGTCTTTTGTAAATACCACTAAAACTCAGGTTGAGTATCTTGTTTCTTACCTTCGCGGTACGAATCGTGGTTTGAGCGCACCACAGGCTCGCGCCCTGTTCGGCATCAAGAACCTTCGCGCACGAATCTCTGACCTTCGTCAGATGGGATTCAAAGTTCGCAAGAACACAAATACTGAAGGTCGTACCACATATTTTGTGTCACGCCGCATGATTGGCCAAGCATAATCATATAAATAAGTATATCCTCGGGATGGGGACCTGTGGGGTGCGACACAGGAAAAACGCACATTACCGTCACGCCTTCGGGGTGGCATTTTAACTTTACTCGCTTAATAAGGAGCAAACTATGCTAATGTACGCAAACATGGCTATTGACGCCATTCAATCTGGTAAGACCGCTTGGTTGAACCAATACGTTCAGGACAAATCTGTCCGCGAACCTCTCCAACAATTTGTAACTGCTCAAACTGAGTTTACTAAACAAATCGCTAAAACTTTTTGGGAAGTAACTGGTTCTGCAACGCAAGCCGCTGTAGGCAAAGTATTTACATCTAAGTAAGGAGAACACCATGACACACTTATCAGTATTTGGTCCTGGCTTTAAGGACTTCGATAAATTCTTTGTAGGCTTTGATGACACTTACAGTCGTCTTGCAAAAATGCATGATGACTTGACTAAGAGCATTCCTAACTATCCACCATACAATATTCGTAAGACTAGCGATAACACATACGTTATTGAACTTGCTGTTGCTGGTTTCGGAAAACAAGAAATTGACATTACACTAGATGACAATAAACTTGTGATTTCTGGAAATACGAAAGATGATGGTGATAATTTCTTGTTCAAAGGAATTGCAAACCGTGCTTTTACTCGCACATTTGCTTTGGATGATCACATCGAAATTCAAGATGCCGCACTTGTAAACGGCATGTTAAAAATCGCGCTTGAGCGTATCATTCCTGAACACAGAAAGCCAAAGAAAATTGAAGTTAAGGACGTAGAAGAAAAGAAAACTTCCAAGCGTCAACTCTTAACTGAAGACCCACTAGATCGTAACCTGTAAGGTGCAACCATGTGGAAAAAAGTTAAGAACGTATTTACAGGTATACTAGAAGGTATTGCTGAAAGTAAAAGATATAAGTTACAAGGCTATGATGAATGGTACAGAAACTATTATCTTTCGCAATCCGCGGACGCCGCAGATTTTGAAAAAAGGCAATCGGACCTAAAGTCTAAAGGGTATCTGTAATCTTGGGGGCGCAATGCCCCCATTTTTATTTTGGAGAATATAATGGGTAATATTAGATTATTTCGTTTGATTAGTGGTGAAGAAATTGTTGGTGAAGAAATTGGCACCAGCCAAGGTATGCCAAAACGCGCAATTAAAAATCCTTGCCTTATTGGACTTATGCCGACACCAACTGGTGGTGCAACATTGAACATGCAACCACTTCTACTCTTTTCAGACACAAAAGAAATTAACATTAAAGAAGATCACATTCTGTATGATACGGGTGTTGACATTAAGATTCTAAACAAGTATAATGAGATATTTGGATCAGGGATCGTAATTGCTCAACAAACCCCAACTTATACACGATGAAATTCTATACACACTTTACACGATATGGTAACTATATTCTAGAACGCGGCTATGAAAATGGCAAGCGTTACGCTAATAAAGTAGAATATAATCCAACATTGTTTGTTCCGTCAAAAACGGAAACTGAATTTAGTACATTGGAAGGCTATCATGTGGCGCCCGTTGAAATGGGAACGATGCGTGATGCAAATGACTTTATTAAAAAGTATGAAGAAGTAGAAAACTTTCCAATCTACGGCTCTACAAACTATCCATATGTGTATATCAATGAGCAGTATCCAGATGAAGTATACTACGACAAAGATTTAATTCGTGTTGCAAACATTGATATTGAGGTTGGTTCTGAGAACGGGTTTCCTGAGCCAGACAAAGCGAGTGAACCAATCACCGCAATCACAATAGAGATTGATGGTACGTTTTTCGTCTTTGGTTGTGGCGACTATGAAACACATCAAGATAATGTATCATATCTCAAATGCAAAGATGAGAATCATTTGATTGAACAATTTCTAAACTTATGGGAATTAAAATCACCAGACGTAGTGACTGGTTGGAATATTCAATTCTTTGATATTCCATATATCTACAATCGCATTAATCGCTTGATGGGTGAGAAGACAGCAAAGCGTTTGTCCCCATACAAATCGATTGGCGAACGCACAACAACAATCCACAACAGACAGCAAACTGCGTTTGATCTTGTGGGTATTGCAATTCTAGATTATCTAGAACTGTACAAGAAATTTACTTATTCGCAACAAGCATCTTATCGCCTTGATCATATCGCATACATCGAACTTGGTGATAAAAAATTAGACTATTCTGAGCATGAAACTTTACACCAACTCTATAAAAACAACTATCAAAAATTTATTGAATACAACATCAAAGATGTGGAACTTGTCGACCGCCTCGATGAAAAAATGAAATTCATTGACATGGTGCTGGCGCTGGCATACGATGCAAAGGTCAATATGACTGATGTATTCACGCAAGTACGCATGTGGGACACTCTAACACATAATGCCTTGTGGAAGAAAGGTGTTGTTGTACCTCAAAAGAAATTCTCATCAAAGAATGAGAAGTATGAGGGTGCCTATGTGAAAGAGCCGGCACCAGGCAAATATGATTGGGTTGTATCGTTTGACTTGAACAGTCTTTATCCACACTTGATTATGCAATACAATATTTCGCCTGAGACTATCATCAACGGCAAACACGCCAGCGTAAGTATTGAAGATTTACTGCACAGTAAATATAACAATGATAGCGAATATGTTATGGCTGCCAATGGCCATTATTTTAGAAAAGATGTGCAAGGCTTTCTGCCTGAGATGATGCAACGCATGTATAATGATCGTGTTCTATATAAAAATAAGATGATTGAATCACAGAAAGAACTTGAGAAAGTCAATGCACAGTTAAAGGAATTAGCATGATACAAACTTATACAGAAATTTTACCAAAAGATTTTTGCGAACATTTGATGCGTAAATTTGATGAACAGGAGACAAAAGATTTGTCTCATGGTATGTTTGAACAAATTGAAATTGATTGGGAAGATGAAGTAAAGGCATTGATCGATACCACAAAACATGTGGCCGAACACTATAAAACTTTATATGATTCGCATAATATGATGCCACGGCGCAGACGTATTGAAGGGTTTCGTATCAAGCGGTATGAACCTAACAAACATTCTTTCCCATTACATTCCGATGCGTCAAGTTTAGAATCATGCACAAGGTATCTTTCCTTTTTGTTTTACTTAAACGATAGCGAAGCAGGAACAAGATTCCATGGACCTTTAGGCATGGAGCCCTTGACAATTGAAGCAAAACAAGGTAACCTATTAGTGTTTCCTCCTATGTGGATGTATCCACACGAAGGCATTATGCCTACTGAAAAACCAAAGTATATTATGAGTACCTATTTCCATTATGTCTGATAAAACAGAACTACTGAAAAGAAAACGTCAACTAGAAAACGAAATATCACGTTACAAGAATTTGCAACTTGCAAAGAAGGTGCAACTAAACTCAGCGTATGGTGCGCTAGGTAACGAATATTTTAGATTCTTTGATCTGCGTCAGGCAGAAGCAATTACCTTTTCTGGTCAACTTTCAATTCGTTGGATTGCTGACAAACTCAATATGTACATGAACAAACTATTGAAGACTGAAGGAATTGATTATGTCATTGCGTCAGATACGGACTCTGTATATCTCCATCTTGGTCCGTTGGTGGATATGGTCTACGGATCGAAGAGTATCGAAGAAGAAAAGATTGTTGATTTTATCGACAAAGCCTGCCAAGAAAAGATTGAACCGTTTATTGATAAGGCGTATGAAGAACTAGCGAACTACATGAATGCGTTTGATCAAAAGATGTTCATGAAGCGCGAAGTGATTGCGAACAAAGGTATTTGGACTGCAAAGAAGCGGTACATTCTGAACGTGTGGGACTCAGAAGGGGTTCGTTATAATGAACCAAAACTGAAAATGTCTGGCATTGAAGCAGTCAAGTCTTCTACACCAGGATCATGCAGAACAAAAATTAAAGAAGCACTCAAGGTAGTCATGAAAGGCACCGAGGCAGAGTTTCATGAATTCAATCGCAAATTCAAAGAAGAGTTTTTTACTCTGCCATTTGATGATGTAGCATTCCCGCGCGGTGTTTCTGAACTGACTAAATATCAGAGTAAGACTGATCTTTATCAGAAAGGCACACCAATTCACGTTCGCGGCGCATTGATATATAATAAACTTATTGAAACAAAAAAGTTGTCTCGCAGATATGAGACAATCAAAGATGGGGACAAGGTCAAGTTTTGTTACATGAAACTACCAAACCCTACGCAAGAGAACGTGCTATCTGTTCTCAATGTTTTACCAAAAGAGTTTGCTTTGGAGAAATATATCGACTATGAAACACAATTTGAGAAGGCGTACTTAGAGCCGCTCAAAATTATTGTGAACACTTTTGGATGGAGTGCCGAACCAGTTTCATCACTAAAAGGATTTTTTACATGAGTACAATACCACAAGAATATTTAATTCCAAGATCACAAGAAGATTTTGGATTCACCGCAGTCGATGAAGGAGACTTAACTCCTTCATACGATCCTAACACATTAGAAACAGAAGTAATTCGCACTCAAGTAGGCGCGTCTGCTGAAGGCGTTGCTCGACTTGAATCTAAGATAGATACTATTTTAGATTTATACAACAATGGTAAATTAGGTTTAGATGCTGATCGTGCAAAAATGTTGACCGAAGTTAAATCTAATCTTACACAACTGGAACAATTAGTTGTGCCATTGTTAGTCAATTTGATGAAGAATCCTGAAAAGGAATACATTTACTGGCCTAATCGTAAAGAAAAAATTCAGGAACAAATTGACAAAGTGCTTAAACTCACTAGAGGTTAACTATGTTATTTGCGATCCTTACTTTACTGTGCGCGTTAAGCGTATCAGCAATTGCCGCTTACTATTCTGTTATAGGACTTATAGCGATCTTCTCTGCCGCACCAATTCCAATTGCAGTTATGGGCGGCACACTTGAAGCGGCTAAACTTGTTGTTGCATCGTGGGTATATAAGAATTGGAATGTTGCACCCAAACTGTTGAAGTATTATTTTGTATGTGCTATAATTGTATTAATGTTCATTACGTCATTGGGCATCTTTGGTTTTCTATCAAAGGCGCATAGCGATCAAAGTCTTGCCACAGGTGATGCAATATCAAAGTTAGAAATTATTGATGATAAGATTCGTGTAGCAAAGGATACGATTGATGCAAACCGTAAGGTACTTAAACAATTGGACGAAAGTGTGGACCAAATTATGGCACGAAGCACTTCAGAAGAAGGTGCCAGAAGGGCGAATGCTTTGCGTGTTTCTCAGAAAGCAGAGAGGAACCGTATCGCTAACGAAAACGAAGCCCAACAAAAAATTGTTGCTAAACTCAATGAAGATAGACAGCCATTCGCTACGGAAGTACGAAAGGTTGAATCTGAGGTAGGACCACTCAAGTACATTGCCGCAATGATATATAATGAGCAAGTCACACAGACTATGCTTGAGCAGGCAGTACGATGGGTAATTATTTTAATCGTTTTAGTTTTTGATCCACTTGCAGTTTTGCTTGTCATCGCAGGTAACTTCTCATTAAAACAAGCGCGAGAAGAAAAAGAAAATCTAGAACCTATTTTACCATTCGTTGCAGACGTAGGCGAAAAACCTACAAAAGAAGAATTAGAAGAGACAGAGTACGAAGTAAAAGAAAAAATTGATGTAACATCTTTTGATCCTGTGCCAATGAATAAAGATGAAATAGAAAAAGTTTCTGAGGTTCGCCGTACACAAAAATATCCACTAGATAAGTAATATTATGAAAATTGGTTTTAATTGTTCGTCATTTGATTTATTCCATGCTGGTCATGTGACAATGCTAAAGATGGAAAAAAAGTTGTGTGACTATTTGATTGTTGCACTACAGGTCGACCCTACTGTGGATAGACCTAGCACAAAAAACAAGCCTGTACAATCGGTATATGAAAGATATGTTCAATTGCAGGCATGTAAGTATGTGGATGAAATTCTTGTGTATCATACCGAAGAAGACTTAGCCAATCTGATTATGACACAGACAATGCACATAAGGTTTCTCGGTGAAGAATATAAAAATAAAGACTTTACTGGTAAACAATATTGCATTGAAAACGGAATTGAGTTATACTATCATGTGAGGAATCATAGTTATAGTACATCGGAACTTCGTCAACGTACATATGAGTTAGAATTGCAGAAGAAAAGCGAACCTGCTATCGTTGAATATGAACAGCATTCGCCAAAGTTATTAAACAAATATTATGAAGGAAAAACACAATGAGTAATTTTTTTACAGATTTAGTTAGTCAATTGAAAGATGAAGACACAAAAATTTTATCTGACGGTGGTGCATCTGCTGAGTATAGTGGATGTATTGATACTGGTTCATATGCATTGAATGCTGTTTTATCAGGTAGCATCTATGGCGGTGTACCTAACAATAAAGTAACTGCATTTGCTGGTGAATCGTCAACAGGCAAAACATTCTTTGTGCTTGGCATTGTCAAACAATTCCTTGACGCAAATCCTGAAGGCGGTGTTATCTACTTTGATACAGAAGCCGCAGTCACAAAACAAATGATGGAATCCCGTGGTGTTGATACTAAGCGGGTTGTTATCTCTGAGCCAGATACAATTCAAAAGTTTCGTCATACTGCATTGCAAATCATTGAGAAGTATCAAGCGCAACCAGAAGCGAAGCGCAAGCCAATGATTATGGTTCTTGATTCTCTTGGTCAGTTATCTTCAACTAAAGAAATGGAAGATACTGCTGAAGGTAAAGAAACTAAAGACATGACCAAGTCTGCTATTCTTAAAGCAACATTCCGTGTATTGAATTTGAAACTTGCTAAGATTGGTGTACCATTGCTTGTAACGAATCACGTTTATGATGTAGTTGGTGCATACATTCCAACAAAAGAAATGTCTGGTGGTTCTGGTTTGAAGTACACCGCATCCACAATCGTTTACTTGTCCAAGCGTAAAGATAAAGATGGTACTGCTGTTATTGGTAACATCGTTCGCGCTAAGTTGCACAAGTCGCGCCTAACAAAAGAAAACTCACAAGTTGAAGTAAAGATTACTTACAGCACAGGTTTGGATCGTTACTACGGGCTACTTGAAATTGCTGAGAAATATGATATAATTAAGAAAGTATCAACCCGATACGAACTGCCAGATGGCACAAAAGTATTCGGTAAGTCAATCAACGATGATCCTGAAAAATATTTCACAAAAGAAATTTTGGACGCAATTGATGAAGCGTGTAAAAAAGAATTTTTGTATGGGCAAGATGGTGTTGGCTTCTCCGATGAAGAAGAACTTGTAGAGGAAGAAGCATGAAATATGATGTAGATTTTCGAGTAACAGACAGACTCTATACATACAAAGAAAAACATGATTTAGCAAGCATTGAAATTCTGACTGGACCTTACAAAGAAGTAGAGTTTACATTCGGTTCAATTCATGTTAATGAAAAGATTGAAGATGGCGAAGCAACTATTTCTTTTGATTATACAGTACACAACGATGAAACTTTAGAAGGCAATGAAGAGTTTGAAGAAGTACTTGGTGAAGTGATGAATTCATTGCTTCAGCATTCTTTAGAAGAGGCTGAGAAACGATATGATGATGAGCGTAGAAAAGAAAATACTGAAACACCTACTGAATGATGATGCGTACACTAGAAAGATTCTTCCGTTTCTTTCTGGTGATTACTTTTCAGATCATTCAGAAAAAGTTATTTACGAAGAAATTCATAAGTACATCACGAAGTATAACAACTTACCAACAGTTGAAGCACTTACAATTGAGGTTGATGGTCGTTCAAACTTATCTGGTGACCAACATAAGAAAGTCACAGGACTTTTAGATGAATTAAATTCCACAGAGTTTGATACAAGAGATGGTGCGTGGCTTCTAGATGCAACAGAAAAATTCTGTCAAGAGAAAGCAATCTACAACGCAATCATGGAATCAATTCAGATTCTAGATGAAAGCGGTAACAGCAAAAAAGAAAAGGGTGCAATTCCTGACATTCTATCTGATGCACTTGCAATTTCATTTGATAATCATGTTGGGCATGACTTTATAGATGACGCAGAAACTCGCTATGAGTTTTATCATACAGTTGAAAAGCGTATTCCGTTTGATCTAGACTATCTCAATCGAATCACTAAAGGCGGCTTGCCAGAAAAAACTTTGAACATTATTCTTGCCGGTACTGGTGTTGGTAAGTCAATGTTTATGTGTCATTGTGCCGCGGCTAATCTTTCAATCGGCAAGAATGTATTGTATATCACACTTGAGATGGCTGAAGAAAGAATTGCAGAACGTATTGATGCGAATCTTATGAATGTTGACATAGACAAGTTGATGGCACTACCTAAAGAATCGTATCTTAAAAAGATTGAACGACTGAAAGAAAAAACTCTCGGTCGGCTAATCATTAAAGAGTATCCAACGGCAAGCGCAAATGTAATTCACTTCAAGCATTTGCTTAACGAACTTAAACTGAAGAGACAATTTGTTCCTGACATAATCTATATCGACTATCTGAACATTTGTGCGTCATCTAGAATGCGCCAAGGTGCCAATGTCAATTCATATTCTTTCATTAAAGCGATTGCAGAAGAATTGCGTGGGCTTGCAGTTGAACATAAAGTGCCTGTTATTTCAGCGACACAAACAACACGAGGCGGTTACTCAAATTCTGATGTTGACATAACAGATACAAGTGAATCGTTTGGTCTGCCAGCAACAGCAGATTTTATGATTGCATTGATTGCTACTGAAGAACTTACTGATCTGAATCAGATGATGGTCAAGCAATTAAAGAATCGTTACAACAATCCAGACACAAACAAACGATTCATGATTGGTGTTGATAAAGCAAAAATGAAGTTGTATGATGTAGAACAGACTGCACAAAATCATATACATGATAGCGGGCAGGTCCAACCAGATGAACCACTTTTTGATAAATCGGACTTCGGAAGAAGAGAGAAACAACGTAAATTTGAAGGATTCAAAGTATGAGAACTATTCCAGAAATTGTAGCACAAATGCGCGAGTTGATCGAAGAACTTGAACAGCATACGGGTAAACCTGCCCCAAAAGAAGAAAGTGTGAAATTTACCTTATATGGACAAGACTATATGGCAGGAAATTATTCAGCAACAGATACTATCTCACTTACGAACTATGATCTTAAACCCTTAACGCCTAGCGATATTAGTTCCTTTAAGATTTAAAAACATATAAATAGTAGAAGACTTTTTACAGGGGCATACCATGGCGGCAACAGCAAATTTAGAACTAGCCAACACATTCAATGAATGGCGAACTACGATCAACCAAGTAATTCTCAAAGTGAATAGCCTTGAGAATGGCAACGCTGATCTTGTGGTTGACACCATTGTTTCTAATACAACAAATACGATTATATCTACAGCGAACAATACATTCAATGTAGCGAATGCCGCCTGGTTTACCGCTAATGCCGCTTATCTAACTGCTAATGCCGCCTATGCACAAGCAAATACTGCGAATAATCTTACTCAATCAAATACAGTATTTAAAACATCATATAATGTAGTAACAACTAAAGATGCATATAGCGCAACAATTGCTTATAATTTAAACGATGGACCTGTTTTCTATCAGTCAAATTTGAGTAGCAATGTTACTGCAAACTTTGTGGGCATTAAGAGTGGTGTGAGTTTTGTTACTGATGCTAAGGTTGTAATTGCACAAGGTGCAACCCCCTATATTATCAATGCAGTACAAACTGATGGTACTGTAAGAACAATTAAGTGGAAAAATAATACAGTTCCTTCTGGCAATTCAAGTGCCGTAGATTCAATGACATTTACCATTATTAAAGACGCAAATAGCGTATTTACTGTTCTTGGCAGTCTAGATACTCACAAATAACTTGACAGAATTGTGGTAATCTGCTATACTAGAAGTTCTAGTGTAGAAAGATTTGCCATGATTATTCACGCATACTTCAAGAAACCCAAAGCAAAGAAAAAGCCTGGCTGGCAAAAAGCGCAGGCTGAGTATGATGCATGGCTCAAATCCCATGGCATTAATAAGAACAATTCAAAGAAAAAAGAGTTTGTCTCTTACGCGCCTGCGCCCGACCCTCATCGTAGGCAAACTCCACACTATCCCTCACTCAATTCATTTGTAGGTTCTGCTACGAAAAAAGAATCGCCCAAGTACACGGGTAGCAATCTTTTGGGTATCGGAACACTACACAAATCGAATGCCGTGCCAATTTTCTCAAAAGAAGATGCAGAAGATCAAGCCAAAATGCGCCGGTGACATAAATAGTCTATCATAACGATGGGCTTCTTTATGCTGAAATTCAAAGAGTATTTAAACGAACAAAAAAACACGCACATGGAACATGCCGAAGACGATGTTCTTAATGGCGGTGTTAAGGGTGCCCGCGACAGTATCAATGCACTCCGTGCTGTACGCGATATGTTAGCCGGCCACTCAAAACAAAGAGTAAGCGTCACAGTTAAATGGGATGGCGCGCCAGCAATTTTCGCAGGCAAAGACCCTAGCGATGGTAAATTCTTTGTAGCGAAGAAAGGTGTATTCAATAAGAATCCCAAAGTCTACAAAACCAACGCAGAAATTGATGATGATACATCAGGTGACCTTGCGGCTAAACTCAGAGCATGTCTTGCTGAGTTGCCAGCACTTGGCATCGATGGCGTCATTCAAGGTGACTTGCTTTTTACTAAATCCGATATAAAGAACGTCACGATTGATGGTGAAGATTATGTTACGTTTCATCCAAACACTCTAGTCTATGCAGTTCCAGCGCAAAGTGAACTTGCTAAAAGTATCAAATCCGCTGAAATTGGCATTGTGTGGCATACGTTTTATGAAGGTTCTTCATTTGAAACAATGAAAGCAGTCTTTGGTAAAAATATTTTATCCACACTCAAGAAAACGAGCCGAGTTTGGTCTACAGATGTAGACTACAAAGATGTTTCTGGCAAAGCAACATTGACCAAAGAAGAAACAAACAAGATTACAGACATACTTTCTGACGCAGGAAAGATTTTCTATAAGATAGACGCTAAGGTTCTGAATCACATCAGAGAGACAGACGAACTGCGCGAGAAAATCAAAACATTCAACAATACAAAAGTCAGAAACCAACTCAAAATTACAAATGTAAAGAGTCATGTGGCTGAATTGATTCAGTTTATGACTGCATATTTCGACAAAGAAATTGAAACTCGCAAATCTGCAAAGTCAAAGGCAGAATGGGAAACAAAAAAGATGGATGGTTTGAAGTTCTTTAACGCAAAGAACAAAGCGCAACTTGAAAATATCTTTACGTTAATTAATTTGCTTGCTGAAGCGAAGTTGATTCTAGTAAATAAACTAGATGAGGTGAAGAGTCTTCAAACTTTCTTGTTGACCAAGAATGGTTACGAAGTGACTGGTGTTGAGGGGTACGTTGCGATTGATCACCTGACAGGAAATGCTGTAAAACTAGTTGATAGAATGCGTTTCAGTTACGCAAACTTCTCTCCAGAGGTGATTAAAGGCTGGCAGAGATAATCTTCAAAGGCTACACTCCTACTTATAATAACAAGAAGAAAAAATAGGGTAATAATATGGCAAAACTGAATGAAGGTGATGTGATCGAAGGTATCTTTACCATTGCACTTAGCCTCTATCTTGCATACGGATCAGTAGACAAGAAAAAACTAAATGAGATTCGTACCAAAGTTGATACGAAGATGTTTGGTACAGGAAGATTCAAGCATAAAGTTGTTGAGGGGCATATGCGTCAAAGAGCAAAAAATCCTCCAGACTTTTTCAATGTAAACTTTGAGATGAGACTGAAGCCTGAGTCAGTACAAGGCGCGTTTGATAAAGAATATGAAGTACTTTATAAATCATCAAAAGACGTTGGTAATATTGATAAGAAAATTGATCAGTTAATCAAGGCAATTGAAGGTGCAAGTTTCAGCCGCAAAGCAGGCGCCGCAGTTGATCATTTCTTAAATAACAGTACTGGTGAAGTAGTCACATTCACAGTCATTGCAGATGGTATCGCCGGCGAATCTTCTGGTGGTGAAGTTAAAGGTGACGTTACGCTAGAAGTGTACGCTACAAAAAAAGGCGGCAACCAAAGAATCATTAGCGGCAGCCTACCATTCTCACTTAAATCAGAATCAGTCACGGTTGCAAACCTATCGCCATATCGCGGTATGCTTGATATTGCAAAAGCAATTGGTATTCAATGGGATGCTGAAGAAAAGTATGTTCGATTAGCAAAGCCATTTATTGGACCAGTCGAACAAGCCGCTAAGTTTGCTTTGATTGAAGAGATGTATAGTGATTTAAAAAGTAGAATGATACAAGAATCTGTTAAGTCTACGTTCACGAATAGAGCATTAGACTTTTTAGCAAAAAGCATTTTTGGTTCAGATTTGGCTGACGTAGTTGACGTACAATCAGGCACAGTCAAAGAGATTACAGTTGACTACTACAATGAACTACGCAAAAACGTCACATTAATTGCAAAATCAAACGGCAATAATTTAGTCTTTTCAGACAAAAAAACTGATGTTGCAATTTTTCAGATACGCACTAAATTGCGTCCTCCACCGGCAAACGAAGCAAAATTTTACCTAGAAGTTGGTAAAGGCATATATTCAAAGTAAAAATCTTATAAATAAGATGTAACGCAGTTAGGCTACGGCAAACCTGTAAGGGATAAGTCTAAGGAAAACTCCATGAAAAAAACAGTTGTATTCTCATTCGGTCGAATGAACCCCATGACAAATGGGCATGAAAAACTTGCAGAAAAACTCAAGTCTGAAGCATCGAAGCGCAATGCCGATGCAAAACTGTTTCTATCCCACAGTCAAAATTCCAAAAAAGATCCACTAGACTACGCAACAAAATTAAGATTTGCGCGTAAAGCATTTGGCACGATTGTGCAAAACTCTAGTGCAAAAGTTATTTTTCAGGTTCTTGAAGAACTAAACGGCAAGTACGATAACATTGTAATGGTTGTCGGAAGTGACCGAGTAAAAGAATTTGAAACAATCATTAATAAGTATAATGGTAAAGGCGATTACGAATTCAAATCAGTTGAAGTAATTTCTGCTGGCGAACGCGATCCGGATGCAGAAGGAGTCACCGGTATGTCAGGATCAAAGATGAGAGGCTTCGCCGCATCGAATGATTTTGATAACTTTAAAAAAGGTGTTCCATCAAAATTATCTGATGCAGATGCAAAGGCGCTTTTTGCCGCAGTTAAAAAGGGGATAAACTTGAAAGAGCAATTCGACAATAACACAGAGATAGACGAAGAGATGGACGAAGCACTTACAATGCAAGGACGTAGAAAACGTGCCATGCAAGTAAGACGTTTAAAATCAAAACTATTACGCGCAAGAGAACGTGCGAGTCGCCGCTTTGCAAATCAGCCAACACTTGCTAAGAGAGCAAGACGCCAAGCAGTCACATTCTTGAAACGTAGAATTGGTGGCGGCCAAGCATATGCAAACCTATCACCTTCACAGAAAATGTCAATTGACAAAAAGATTGAAAAGATGAAAGGCGTAGTCGGTAAGATTGGTTCTCGCTTGTTACCTCAAGTACGCAGAGCAGAGGTTCAAAGAAAACAAAATCAATCAAGAGCAAACGAATCATTCATTGCATTGTTTGAGAAGCCAGAACTGCCACAAGATAAACACGTTGGCGGTAAAGAAGGCACACAGCCAAGCAAGTACTACAAAGGCTTAGACAAAGGCACAAAAGAAAGACGCGATGCACATTTCAAGAGCATGGGTCCAAAATCTGATTCTGATAAGTCTGCATACGCAGACGCGCCAGGCGACAAAGAAGCAAGAGAAAAAGGTATGCCACAGTCAAAGCATACTAAAAAATTCAAGCAAATGTTCGGAGAAGAAATTGGTAAGAAAGAAATTTCTCGCTTGGATCAATTGGTTCGCTTAGGACTTGCAGACAAGACTTTACTTTCAACGATTAAGAAAGCAATGTCTAAGATTGACACTGGTGATTCACTATCCACATCTGAAAGACAAGCAACACAAAATCTATTATCTACCTTGCTTGACATGGTAACAAGTCAAGATCAATTGTTCAATCTTGCAAAAATGTCTTTGAGAAAAGAACAGTTTGATGAACTGAATGAAGCCGCATATGTTGGCAACATTGGTGTTATGGAACTTGCTAAGTTTTATCAGAAAGCAGAGCCACGCCAAGTTGAGATGTTCAAAAAACTATTGGCGATGAAAGATTACAAACGTGCATGGGCATTGGTTCAAGGCGCGACTGGCACAAAACTTATTGGTAAAGAATTTAGCGAAGAAGTACAAGCCATTGTTGAAAAAGGTGATTATGACGATTACGAAGAATTAGATGGATTGGAGATGGCGCAGATTGAAGTAGCCAATCTTATTCAAGACGCAGAAATGCTTGCAGACATTCTATCCGAAATGGATGAAGAGCCAGAAGCATGGGTGCTTTCAAAGATTACAAAAGCAGTTGATTACATTGAATCAGTAACAGATTACCTAGAATTCGAAGACGATTACGACTACGAAGAAGATGACGATGTTTATGACGATGAAGACGCAGAGTATGGCATGAGCGATACAGACATGTACGAAGCATTGTCTGATATGTCAAAAGAAGAGATGGGCGAAGACTTATACGAAGTTTATAGCGCACTACATGAAGAAATAGAAGGCTTGAAAAAGAAAGCAGAAAAGTCTGGCATTGCATACGACATTCTCAAGAAAGTTTACGACCGCGGCATGGCGGCATGGCAAGGTGGTCATCGTCCAGGAACAACACCACAGCAATGGGCTTTTGCTAGAGTGAATTCATTCATCACAAAAGGCTCTGGTACATGGGGTGGCGCAGATAAAGATTTAGCATCAAAAGCAGGTAGTAAGAACGAAGAGTTTTCTAAATTCGCTGAAGCATTAGAGTGGGGCACAGATGAATTGCGTAAGAAGTATGCAAAAGATACGCCAGGACAATCTGAAGAAACATGTTGCGGTGATTGTGAAAAGGATTCTATTGGGGAAGATGTTGATTGGGAAAAAATTATAAACGAAGCAGAATATCAAGGTAAGTCTGTTAAGTTGAATGATCCATTCAGAACACCTGATGGTCCGAAGAAGTTCGGCGTGTACACTATGGGTCCAAACGGCAACGTAGTTATTGTTCGTTTTGGTGATCCTAATATGGAAATCAAACGTGACGATCCTGAACGTAGAGCAAATTTCAGAGCAAGACATGGATGTGATAATCCTGGACCAAAGTGGAAAGCAAACTACTGGTCGTGTCATCAATGGCGTGCTGGCTCCAAAGTAGACAGTTAATAAAAGATAACCTTAAAAATAGTAGAGGACTAAAAATGAAACCAACAACATTAGCACAGAAATTTGGCGTACCACAATCTCTTGTAGATTACATTTCTAAATCAATTGAAGAAGAGACTGAGTATCAATCCAAAGTAAAAGCGCACATGGCAAAAAAAGGCATCAAGTCTTTAGGTGATTTGACGCCTGACGAAAAGAAAAAATTCTTCAACGATCTAGATGCCGCACACAAAGCAAAGAACGAAGAAGTAGAAACAGTTGACGAAGCAGAATCGCATCAGTCTAAGACTACAATGAAACATATTAGCAACCCTAACGCGGCCGAAAAGAAAGCCTCTAAGGATATCAAACCTGGTATTAAAGGTGTTGGTGATAGATTAGCAATGCTTAAAGCCGCAAAAGATCGTGGTGCTTTAAAAGAAGAAGAAGTAGAACAAACTGACGAAGCAGTTGTAAAAGGCAAAGGCTACGACAAGCCAGAGAATGAGCGTAAAGGTCCAGAAGGCAAAGTGCCAATGACAAGTCTATTGCCAGGTCACAATGACAAGGCAGCCCGTCTTGCGGCTGTTCAAGCCAAAGGCAAACTTGTTAAAGGTAAAGCACAAAGCGCACCTCAGAAGGAAGACTACGAACTGACTCAAGAGGATATGGATTTCATCAATTCGCTTAACGAGAAGAAATAAAATGAAAAACGCATTCACATCACAACAAATCGCTAAGATGCGAGATGAGTACGGAAAGATTAGCACAATCGATCCGTCAGGTCCAGAATATAAACAATTGATTGCTATGCTCGACAAAATGCATATTGACAATCTTAAATCACTTGCAGGTGCAAAGATTAAATTTGTTTCTGGACTCGCACAGAATCGTGTGAATCGCGCCGCAATGAAGAAGGAAGAAGTGGACCTTGAAGAAGCAAAGTCTGCGAGTGGATATGAAATTTATCACAAAGATTATTCTTCAGCAGTACAGACGGCTATCAAACAAGCAGAGAAGCGTGGCTTTGAAGTAGACATGGATGATTGGCACGACAAAGTTGCTACTGGTCCTAAGAAGCCATCATCTGGTAAAACAAATTCATTCTCTGTCAAGTTGAAGAAAGACGGCAAAGAATCTAAGAAAGCATTGCACCTTCAAGTGTATAACATGGACAATCAAAAGTATGAATTGAACATGTACATCGAATCTGTAGAAGAAGCGTCTTCACCTGCACAGCAAGCGGCTATCGCTATTGCTATGAAGAAGGATGGTAAGAAGCCTAAAGACATGAAAGACGAAGAAAAGCATCCTGAAGATGTAGCAACATCAGCAAATAAATTAGAACCAGAAGGCACAAAGAAGTGGCTTGCTACAAAGTTTAAAAAAGATATTAAAGAAGCAGAGGGTGGTGGCACATCAATCAGTTCTACTGGTGATGCATCTACCGCAGTCAAGAGAGCGCAAGTATTGCTCAAGTCTACTCAATTGCGTTTAAAGCATGATAAAGAACGTGAAGCAATGGCAAAGCAAAAACAAGCGTTACGAAAAGAAGAAGAAGACAAAGAATATCCAGAAGTTAAAACTGGAGGCAAGCCGCTTGCGAAGAAATTCGAAAAGGCTTTTGCGAAGATGGGAATCAAAACCAACATCAAAATGAAAACTGTTGGTAACGTATCCATCAACGAAAAAGAAGATAAAAAAGAAGAAAATGGCAAAGAAGCACCCGCAAAGCAGAAAGCAGTTAAAAAAGGCGAGACACTAAGCGGAAAGCAAGAGCCAATTAAGATTGATCCAGAAATTGAATCAAGATAACATGCTACCAGAAATTTACTGTGACATGGACCAAGTCCTTGTCAATTTTATGGGAGGTGCGAACGAAGCACTCAGACAGCAAGGGCTGCCTGATTTTGTTCGTGCAGGAAAAGAAGAGAAGTGGGAAGCGATAAAAAATGTGCCTAAGTTTTGGGCAAATCTACAACCAATGCCTGATGGGCTTGCGTTGTGGAGATTTATCAAACCATACAATCCAGCAATTCTTTCTACACCTTCTAAGAGAATGCCCACATGCAGACCAGAAAAAATTGAATGGATACGCAAGCATTTGGGTACTGTAAAGGAAATTCATCTTGTTCCTAGAGAACAAAAGCAGAATTATGCCCTTACAGTTGATGGTAAACCGAATCTATTGATCGATGATCACATAAAAAACATCGATGAGTGGGTCGCAAAGGGCGGCATTGGAATTCGACATATAAATACAATGAGGACAATTTCCGAACTTAGAAAATTAGGATACTAAAAGGAGAACACCATGGCACTATGGGGAACAAGAGATTCATATTCAATCACGGGTACTGCTAACGTAAGCAATTCTGTAGCAACAACTACAGTTACGGGAAGCAATACAGCAACATTTACAACTCAGATAGATATTGGCGATGCGCTAGTTATCGCTGGTAAGCGTAGAAAAGTTACTGCAATTTCTGCGGCTAACTCTTTGACTATTGCTACTGCATGGGATGGTGCAAACCAGACCGGCGCAACGATTACAGGACAAGACGTACCTAAGTATGTTACTGCCGCAGAAATTGCGTCAAATAACATCATTGGTGTTGACACTACTGAGGCGGCACTTGCCGCAAACAAGGCTCGCGGTATTAACACACCAGGCTGGACTAAATTCGTCACTTATACAGACATGCACGGAACCACACGCTACAAGACAGAACCACTAGTTGTAATGTCTTCAGGAGTTACATCCGATGCACCTGACGATACTATCGCCGCAGATAGTTAATCGACACATTGGCCTGAGTCCCAGGAGTAGCATTCCCCTTTAATGGGGTTTATAAGATATAGGAGAAAAAGATGGCAGATAAAAAAGTCACGCAACTAACAGCATTAACAGCGCCAGCAAATACAGATTTGTTGTTGATCGTTGATGATCCAACAGGTACACCAGTTTCAAAGAAGATTGAACTTGGTGATTTGTTTGGTGAATCATCACAAACAGTATTCAGCAATATTGATATTACTGCAAATACTTCATCAGCAACCGGCACAACAAAGATTGGTGGTAACACAGTTATTGTTACAGCGCCATCAGGTTCTACATTTACCGCAGGCGTTGTAATTAACGAAGACGGTACTGCAAGTAACACTCGCATCGAATCTGATACACAAACCAATATGTTCTTTGTTGATGCAATGAACAATCGAATCGGTGTTAAAACTAATGCGCCTACCGTTGCATTTGATGTAAACGATAGCAAGATTCGTATTCGTGGTATTAGTTCTGTTGCTACATCAAATGCGGCCGCAGAGGGTTGGAACACAGGTGAGATTGGTTGGAATTCCAACTACATTTATGTTGCGGTTGGTTCTACTGGCGCAAATTCGATCCTGAGGGCTACACTAACCGGATTCTAAAAATGATTCATAATGAAGATGAATTTGATGAGTATGCAATTAACAATTATAGAAATCCTAATTGCATATCCGTACTAGAGTATCTTGAAGACTTGAATAAAATCAAGTACATTAAGAGACTTGTTAACAAGTACGCAGAAAAAAATGAATTGAGAGAAAGGTTGATTTTAAATCACATAATCTTTCTCTCAAATGTTTTTGGTGCAGAAGCGACAGTACATATGTTGACGTTTAAGATAGAAGATAAGAACAAGTATATTCTGAATAGTTTTTTGATTTTCTTAGGCTACATTTCAAACACAAATGTTTTGTATGATGAACCATTATTAACAGAGATACAAAAAAGAGTATGGCAAACTTAGTAGATTTATATGTTGTGTATCGAATCTTGCGTAGATTGACGCAACCATTTACCGATTGGGAAGCATACAAACTCGGTGTGATTGATGCTGAAGGAAACATTCTAAAAAAAGGTTCAGATAGACGCACAATGGCAGAGCAAGAATCATTGACTACGTTTGACGTATTGATGATCAAATTAAAAAAGTTACTTGCACTAGTGCCAGGAGGCAAGACTAAATTTGCATCATATGCGGCCGCATTGTTTTTGATTAAAGAAGGCAAAGATTTAACTGAAGAAAATCTTGATGAGAAGTGGGAAGCGTTTATTGATAGTGGTGAATATCTTATCGAAGATGTAGCCGCAAACTCAGTAAGTGCAGGCGGTGTTGCAGGTATCACAGGTGATCCTCCACGCCCACCCAAATACATGATGCGCCGTTTTGCGAATAGTGACGTATTTGTAGTTGATACAGAGCGTTATCTAAAAGCAAGACTAGGTAAAAGAAAATATCTCAAGTATGAAAAGTATGTGGGGAGTGATGATGTGGGAAATGCGATTCGTGAATACGGCCGCAAGTACCCAAAGAAGCCTATCATTCTTCAAGATGATAAAACAGGCGCGATGATTTTTTTGAGATACGGTAAAGGCGGAATGTTTAAAGAGTAATTATATGTGGATATTACAATGGCTACCATTCTGGATATTCTATGCAATTTTGTTTGTAGGGATCATTGGATTCGCAAGTACATATTTACTTAGATTCATACCAATACCTGCCGTCTATATGTACAAGACGCCAATACAGTTGGTGTCTATTGTTTTTATTGTCATTGGCGTTTATATGGCAGGGTCCATAGCCAATGAAGAAGCATGGCTTGCAAAAGTAAAAGAACTAGAGGTGAAAGTTGCACAAGCAGAGGCAAAATCACAACAAGTCAATGTTAAAGTTGTGGAGAAAGTTGTAACGAAAACGCAAGTTGTTCGTGAACGAGGTGATGATATTGTTCGTTACGTTGACAGGGAAGTAGTGAAGTACGATTCTAAATGTGAAATTCCTAAGGAAGCAGTATCGGCAGTAAATCAAGCGGCAGAAGGGGTGAAGAAATGAAATACCTTCTAGTTGTATTGATCATTATGTTATCAGGTTGCAGTACTGTTGTGCCAGTGAAGCGTAAGTTTCCTGACGCACCAGAAACTCTTTTAAGATCATGTTCTGAGTTGAAGAAACTTGAGAAAGACGAACCACTTCTTAGTGAAGTGATAAAGTCTGTAACTCAAAATTATACTCTCTATCATGAATGCTCATTGAAAAATGACGCATGGATTGAGTGGTATAATCAGCAGAAAAAAACATTCGATATTAAATAGGAGAGCAAATGGAATTAACACTAGAACAATTGAAGCAGTTGTTGCCAAAGAATCCATACGTGGAGTATTGGCACAAAGCATTGTCTCAATTACTACCAGACTACGAAATTAATACGCCACAAAGAGTAGCGGCATTTATTGCTCAATGCGCTCATGAGTCAGGTGGCTTTATGGTTCTCAAAGAGAATCTAAACTACAAAGCGGCAAGTCTTAGAAAGATTTTTCCTAAGTACTTTCCAGACGATGCAATAGCGCAACGCTATGCTTCAATGCCTAATAAACAAGAAGCGATTGCAAATAAAGTTTATGCAAATCGTATGGGTAACGGACCTGAAGAGTCTGGTGATGGCTACAGATATTGTGGTCGTGGTTTGATTCAATTGACTGGTCGCCAGAACTATACATGGTTTGCGGCTTCATTAGAAATTACACCTGAAGAAGCAACAGAATATCTCGGAACATTTGAAGGTGCGGCTCAGTCTGCATGTTGGTTCTGGGAAACAAACAAGTTAAATCAATGGGCAGATGCAGGAGATATTGTCACATTGACTAAAAGAATTAACGGTGGTACAATTGGTCTTGAAGACCGAATTAAACACTACGAACACGCTTTACATGTATTAGGAGTATAAGTCATGTTAGAAACACTATTTTGGTTAGCACTAGGCGCATTTGTTGGATGGAATTTTCCTCAACCCGAATTTGCAAAACGCATACAGGCTAAAGTTCTGATTGCGTTTAAAAAGGATCAATAAAATGACCGAACAAATTAAACTAAGCGAAAGTGAACAAAAGAAAGAAGATTGGATGAACTCAAAGTGGCGTCCAATGATGGGTTGGATGTACATGGTAGTTTGTACCATGGACATGGTTATATTTCCAATCCTGTGGAGTCTATTACAGTCTTTAAATCATGGCCAAGTTACAAGCCAATGGCAACCTCTAACACTACAAGGTGCTGGACTATTTCATATTGCAATGGGTGCAGTTCTTGGTCTTGCGGCATGGGGTCGAACACAGGAAAAACTAGGTGGAGCAAACAATGGCGGTATTCAGATGCCATCTAATGCTGGTACAACTTATATTCCACCAGGTCAAGGTCAAGTTAATGTAAACAATCAATCTGGTTATTCACAACCACAAAGTAATTTTAACAGTCGATTCAACGGCACTTCCGCATCGGATTTAAATCAACCAGTTTCAGTAACAGTAGGATTTGGTGGTAAATTTGCACCACCTCCTGCGCCGCAACCATTAATCTAAGGAACTAATATGAAGAAAATATTTGCATCAGTTTTGCTTGCATCCCTTGCATTATTCAGTTATAATGTAGGTGTTGCCGCTGAAACAAAAAAAGTATGTGTAGACAAGATTACCAAAGACGGTAAGCCAGTCTTAGACAAAGCAGGTAAACCAGTACAAGAGTGTAAGGAAATGAAAGTCCACAAGAAACTCGAAGGTACTGAAGTTCCTCCAGCAAAGAAATAATCATGTCTGACAATACGGTCGAAATAAAAATTGATGTTGAAGTACTTAAAGAAAAAGTAGAACACATCACTCATCTTTGTTCAAAGATGGATCAAATTATAGAAAAACTAGTCGATAATCAAGACCGTATTGTCACGCAAATTTACAACGATATGGAACAGAGAAAAAGGGACACCGTGGAAGACGTAAAAGAATTACATTCGCGAATTACTACAGTTGACAGAAACCTATCAGATAAGATAGAATTAACTGAACGTAGGATCATGGATGAGATTAAATCTCTTCGCCATGCGATGGATGCACATAATAGAAAAGAAGATGAAGATTTGAAAAAAATCTCCCAATGGAAATGGATGATTGCAGGTGGTGTTGTAGTTTTAGCATGGTTAATTTCAAACGTAAATATGACAGTTTTGGCAAAGTTATTCGGGGGTTGACTTTCCCTTCATTGTTTAGTATAATAGACAGAATGCTATAGTTTTGTCTATAATGGGATACATTATGAGTTTGTGGGTTGATCAACAGTACATCGGTACAATTTCCGTAAGATTAGATAAGTTTAAGAGAAAAAGCGACTATCTCTATAACTTCCGTTGCCCTATTTGTGGCGACAGTCAAACCAATCGCAATAAGGCGAGGGGTTATCTTTTCGCGCAGAAAGGCGGCATGTTTTATAAATGCCACAACTGTTCCGCAAGTATGTCTCTTGGCACTCTTATCAAAGAGTTAGACCAATCACTCTACAAACAATATTGTCTTGACCGATACAAAGAAGGTGAGACAGGACGCAAATCACACAAAGAACATGGCTTTATTTTTAAGCCTGTGACATTTCAAACTACAAAAGAAAATAACGCATTCAAAGGCTTACTTTCGCCAATAAAAAAATTGGCAGAAGAGCATGAAGTGTGCGAATATCTACGGAGTCGAAAGATTCCCGAACATAGATATGATGACCTATATTTTGTAGACGATATTCAAAAGTTTAAGCAATTCGCGGATGGCTATGACGATAAAATTGTCGGTAGCGAACCGCGTTTAGTTTTGCCTTTCTTTGATTTGAATGATGATCTAATCGGCTTGTCTGGTCGTGCTGTTCGTGGCGAGAAGTTACGATATGTAACGATTAGAATTAAAGATGATGCACCTATGATATTTGGTCTGAACAATGTAGATAAATCTAAAACAATCTACGTTACTGAAGGTCCTATCGATAGTTTATTTTTACCTAATGCAATTGCGTCAGGTAATGCGAATCTTAAATCAGTCGGAGATGTATTTGCGAAAAGTAATTTGGTATTAATCTACGACAATGAACCTAGAAATAAAGAAATTGTTAGAGAAATAAAGTCAGCAATTGATGACGGCTTTAGCGTCTGCATTTGGCCTAAGGCAATAATCGAAAAAGATATAAATGATATGGTAGTAAAGCAAAAATTAAGCGTAGATGAAATTCAATCTATTATAGATAAAAATACTTTCGCGGGACCTGAAGCGTTGATGCAATTTAATGTATGGAAGAAATTATGAAAGTAAGGTTAGTCTCTTATTCACAAATGTCAGAGGAATTGAAGAATGATATTCGATACTCAATGGATGCACAGGAACTTGTCGCGTATTGTGCCAGGGTATCAAATCCAGCCAGTCAGTCCAGTAATGAAAACTCAGAACGACTTATTCGATACCTCGCAAGACACAAGCACTGGTCACCATTCGAAATGGTCTCAGTCTGCCTCGAAGTTGAAACCACAAGAGATATTGCAAGACAATTCCTACGACACAGAAGTTTTTCCTTTCAGGAATTTAGCCAACGATACGCTGATCCAACGAAAGATTTGGATTTCGTATGTCGAGAGGCACGCCTTCAGGACACCGCTAATAGACAAAACAGCGTAGAAGTAGATGATCAACTATTACAAAACGATTGGTATCGCGCACAGCAAAGAGTGATCTATGCGGCTAGAAGAGAATATGAATGGGCTATTGCAAATGGTATTGCAAAAGAACAAGCAAGAGCAGTTTTACCTGAGGGTCTAACTGTATCTAGACTCTATGTGAATGGAACACTCAGATCATGGTTACATTACATTGAACTGAGAAGCGGAAATGGAACTCAAAAGGAACACATTGAAATTGCAAAGGCTTGCGCTGAAGTGATTGTAAAAATATTCCCAATGGTTAAAGAATTTGTACAAGAATAATAAAGGAAGAAAATGAAAATTGATTTTTCTAGGGACGCATTATTTGACGAATTAGGTTTAAAGCGTTTAAAAGAAAGTTACATGCGCGAGGATGAAGAGAGCCCTCAGGAAAGATTTGCATATGTGTCAAAAGCGTTTGGAAGTAATGATGCACACGCACAACGTCTTTATGATTATGCTAGTAAGCACTGGCTTTCATACTCTACTCCAATTCTTAGTTTTGGTCGTAGCAAGCGTGGTCTTCCTATCTCTTGTTTCTTACCTTATCTAGATGATAGTGCAGAAGGTTTAGTTGATTGTTTGGCTGAAGTAAATTGGCTTTCAATGTTAGGAGGTGGAGTTGGAATCGGTGTTGGAATACGTTCCGCTGATGATAAGTCTGTTGGTGTTATGCCTCACTTACGCACTTATGATGCGTCAAGTCTCGCATATCGCCAGGGTCGTACTCGCCGTGGTTCTTACGCCGCTTACCTTGATATTAGCCATCCAGATATTCTTCTTTTTCTTGACATGAGAAAGCCAACAGGCGATCCAAACATGAGAGCAATGAACTTGCATCACGGCATCAATATCACAGATGACTTTATGCAGATCATTGAGAATTGTATGATTGATTCAAAAGCAGATGACTCTTGGCATTTAAGAGACCCACACAATAACGACATAAGAGAAACAGTATCAGCAAGAGAATTGTGGCAACGCATTCTTGAAAATCGCATGATGACTGGTGAACCATACTTGCATTTCATAGATACAAGTAACAAGGCAATGCCTGAGTTTCAAAAGAAACTTGGTATGTCAATTCGTCAGAGCAACTTATGTTCTGAAATTATTTTACCAACAGGCAAAGATCGAACCGCAGTTTGTTGTTTGTCTTCAGTTAATTTGGAGTACTTCGATGAGTGGAAAAATAATAAACAGTTCCTCCGTGATGTTGCTGAGATGCTTGATAATGTTTTACAGTATTTTATTGATAACGCGCCAACTACCATTCCCAGAGCCATTCATTCTGCTAGGTCTGAGCGTTCTATTGGTGTTGGAGCCTTAGGCTTTCATGCTTACTTGCAGAAAAAT
>Ga0209400_1000027_pt1 | contig 137024 bp, 135 predicted proteins | sample M_130807_EF_Meta_FD_187313 | JGI IMG/M metagenome (GOLD analysis project Ga0209400, IMG submission 187313) | Freshwater microbial communities from Lake Montjoie, Canada to study carbon cycling - M_130807_EF_MetaG (SPAdes) (version 2) | ecosystem: Environmental > Aquatic > Freshwater > Lake...
GAAGGTTCAAGAGTTGCCGGAATTAGCAATTGATCGGGATGGTTTGTGACGATGGCAATTGGAGCAAACTTCGAGGAGTTGAGAGCTTCTGCTATTGCTGTTTTGCCTGAAGTGATGATGAGATCGCTTTGAGAGCGAATAACTTTGAGAAAGTAACGATCTATTGGGTTGGTGATTGAATTGCTGATCTGATATTCGCGGCTCACAGAATGGATTACAAAGTTAAATCTAGCCCCAGAAATTTTCGGGTACCAGATTTGGCCGGCAGCAACGCTAGATGTGCTTGGGTCGATTTCAAGCTCATTCTCGCTGGGAAAGAGTTCGCGAACAATCACGGGGTTTTTTCTTCAACCTGTCGTTTGATTCTTGCTAGCATTCCATGCATTCCGCGGATACGAAGTGGAGATACCAATTCGGTTAGTTGCAGTTCAGAAATGAACTGGTCGGAGAAATTTAGAATCGTCTCGACCGTTTGCCCGTCAAGAGAGCTTTGGAGCAAGCTCGCAAATCCTCGGGTGGTAGGCGCTTCTTGAGGTGCTGTTAGATATATTCTGGCGGTTCCAGCTCCAACCTCTACAAAAAGAAACACAGGCGATTGGCATTCCTCGACACGCTCTAAAAGCTCTGGATGATTCGCGTAACGCTCAGGTAAAGCCGGAAGTGCATCGGCGTATTCCAGCAGCAGTTCAAGCCTTGATGTCTTTGGTACCTCTTGAAAGGCTTCAAGAATCTCTTGTGCCGGCATCGGATAGTTAGTCAAGGCTAAATCCCTTGGGGTGCTAGGCCAGGCTCAGAGCCCTTGGCAATTGGAACCGCGACAGCAGATCCCCACTCTGTCCAACTACCGTCGTAGTTTCTAACAGTTTCTAGCCCGAGAAGGTATTTGAGGACGAACCAAGTATGTGATGAACGCTCACCAATCCTGCAGTATGCAATCACGTCGCTACTGTTTCCAAGTCCAGCCTCTTGAATGTATATCAGGTTCAGTTCATCTCTAGATTTGAAAGTCTGATCTTCATTTACCGCCTTACTCCAAGGAACTGATGCTGCGCTTGGAATGTGGCCACCGCGAAGCGCGCCTTCGTCTGGGTAGTTTGGCATGTGTGTGCGCTCGCCGGAATACTCTTCCGGGCTTCTAACATCAATCAGTGGATTGCCGAAGTGCGCAAGAACATCTGCCTTGAACGCTCTGTTTGTGACATCATCTCGATTCACTACCGGATACTCTGTCAAGTCTCTGGACTTAGCCTCTTTGGTTAGCTCTCTTCCTTCGGCAATCCATTTGGCTCTACCCCCATCGAGGATGCGGACATCATCATGTCCAAATAACTTTAGAATCCAGAAAGCGTAAGTCGCCCACCAGTTGCTTTTATCACCGTAGATAACTACCGTATCCGTGCGAGCGATGCCCTTTTGGCTCAAAAGTTGAGCCATAGCATTACCGTTCAAGAAGTCTCTAGTGACAGGGTCGTTCAGTTCTGTGTGCCAATCAAGTTTGATAGCGCCAGGAATGTGTCCAGCTTCGAAAAGAAGGATATCCTCATCACATTCAATGAGCACCAGTCCTTGCTCGTTAAGGTTCGCACTTAGCCAGTCAGTTGAGACTAAGACCTCTGGGTGCGCGAATGTACTGAATCTTGGATTTGGGTCTGTTGGATAAGCCAATCGTGTTCCTAGTCTGCATTTAGAATGCTTATGCGGTTCTTCTATTCTCCCAAAAAGAGCTGACAAATAGAATGGCGAACTGTAAATGCGAGTAACAATCCCCGAATTAGATACCGATGTGTCCAATTCCGAACTCTTCGCTGAGTTAGTGCCGCCCGCTGAGTTCGAAAGAGCATCCTTTGATAATTATTTTCCCGACGAGATCTTTCCAAGCCAAGCCCTAGCGGCAGGACTTGCTAGACAATTTGCTAAAAATCTTGGAAAAAGAAGTAACTCAAACATCGGCATCTATCTAGATGGCGGGTTTGGAGTTGGTAAAACTCACTTGCTTGCCTCAATCTTCCATGAAGCCAAATGCAAGTCCTTATTTGGCTCATTCATTGCATACACAAGCATGATTGGGTACCTTGGGTTCGCTCAGGCAGTAGTCGAGTTTTCAAAGTTCGATTTGTTGTGTATTGATGAATTCGAGCTTGATGACCCAGGGGACACCATGATTATGTCAAGGTTCCTCAAAGAATTAAGCGCCAAGGGAGTCCGTTTCGCTGCGACCTCAAATACGCCCCCTGCTGCGCTTGGCGAAGGCAGATTTGCTGCCGATATGTTCCAGAGGGAGATTCAATCCGTTGCAGACAAGTTTGAAATCTGCCGAATAGATGGAGATGATTATCGGCATCGAAAGGGAGTCTACGAGTTCCGAAACATCTCGGCGAGTGTTGCCGATGACTTGCTCATGTCCAAAGAACGTGTGTTAGCAGAAGAACTCTCCAGTGTGCTTGCTTTCCTAGCTTCAATTCATCAGTCAAAATATGCAAAAGTTGCAGAACAGTTAGACGTCCTCATTCTTTGGAATGTGACTCAGATAACTGATCAGTTTGAAGGATTGAGACTAGTCAGTTTTATTGACCGATGTTATGAAGCTGGAATAGAGCTTGCCTTCACCGGCGATTCTCTAGATCACGTATTTCGAGAGGACCACCTTCAGGGTGCTTACCGAAAGAAGTATCTTCGAGCCTTGTCTCGTTTGTCAGCAATGCAAATACAAAACCTTTAACATTCTCGAAACATTTCTCGGCGTTTCATGAAACATGGCTAAGGCAATCTAATCTCAACCCAGCTTGGGTTTTAATGTTTTGGAGGAAAAATGGATCAAGGAAACACCGCATTCGTGCTCATTAGTGCGGCGCTAGTTCTTCTCATGACACCAGGTCTAGCATTCTTTTATGGAGGCATGGTCAAAGCTAAATCTGTAGTCAGCATGATGATGCTTTCCTGGGGCTCACTTGGCCTAGTTGGCGTACTTTGGGTGCTCTACGGCTATGCAATGAGTTTTGGTAGTTCTTCGAGTTCAACTTTCATTGGCATCCCTGGTTGGTTTGGAATTGATACAGCCTCAATCGGCCTGAATGCTGAGACAGCGGGAGCTCTAGGCGAACAAACCGGCAATTACCCAAGCATGGCATTTGTTGCCTTCCAAGCTACCTTCGCGATCATTACTGTTGCTCTAATCTCCGGTGCAATTGCAGACCGCGCCAAGTTCGGTGGTTGGATGATTTTCGCTGGAATCTGGGTAACTCTCGTCTATTTCCCTGTTGCAAACTGGGTGTTCAATTATGGAACCTCATCAGATCACCACGATGGTGGCTGGTTGGTCCAGCTGGGTGTAATTGACTTCGCTGGTGGAACTGCCGTGCACATCAACGCGGGTGCCGCTGGTCTTGCTTTGGCTTTGGTGTTGGGTAAGCGCTTTGGGTTCAGCAAGGGCATTACCCAACCGCACAACGTGCCTCTAACTCTCCTTGGCGTAGCGTTACTGTGGTTTGGTTGGTTCGGATTCAATGCCGGTAGCGAACTAGCTGCTGACGGTGTCGCTTCTATCGCCTTTATCAATACACTTTCAGCTCCTGCTGCAGCTATGGTGGGTTGGATCATCGTAGAGAAGATTCGCCATGGCAAGGCAACATCGATTGGTGCTGGTTCAGGTGCTGTCGCCGGTCTTGTAGCAATTACCCCAGCCTGTGCGAACGTAGACCCAATGTGGGGAATGGTGCTTGGCCTCGTGGCTGGTGCGTTATGTGCCTTGGCTATCGATCTAAAGTTCGCTCTAGGTTTCGATGACTCTCTCGATGTAGTCGGTATTCACCTTGTCGGTGGAATCGTGGGCACTCTATTCATTGGTGTCTTCGGCCGAACTGGCGGCTTCGCTTTCGGAAACGGATTCGAGCAGCTCGGTAAGCAGGCAATAGGTGCTGGTGCCGTTCTTCTCTACTCATTTGTTTTGGCATACGCAATTGGCTGGTGCGTCGAGAAAACCGTTGGTTTCAGAGTTAAAGCTGAGGACGAAATAGCTGGAATTGACACAGTTGTTCACGGTGAAGAGGCTTACGCCTTTGGAAACGATCGCGTTTAGCATGTTTTAGGAAATGCCCCTGTGGTGCTTTATTTCGCACCACAGGGGTATTACTTTGACGAACTTTACCTAAATCGGTTAGAGTTCTACTTGTCTCGTAAGAGATATGCGGATGTGGCTCAGTTGGTAGAGCACAACCTTGCCAAGGTTGGGGTCGCGAGTTCGAATCTCGTCATCCGCTCGAAGCGGGCTCATACAAAGCCTCGTGGAAACATGGTGGAGTGGCTGAGCGGCCCAAAGCAGCAGCCTGCAAAGCTGTAAAACCACGGGTTCAAATCCCGTCTCCACCTCCAAGATTTACTACCTGGACGATTGGCGCAGCGGTAGCGCACTTCCTTGACATGGAAGGGGTCACTGGTTCGATCCCAGTATCGTCCACCACGAACGATAAAGATATGAAGCATTTCGCTTTTATGCTTAAGGTGTGAAGCCCAAAAAGTATTTCAAGGTGTACGGAATTGCAACCGTACCGAACCCGCTTCGGGAAGTGTTCTTGAAAACATTCGAAACTAGAAATGAAGCGGATTTGTTTATCCGGTCAGTGCACAACCTCCACGAAGATGGAAAGCCAATCTATAAAGAATTCCGAATAAAGATTGGCGCATACAGAAACGAACATTAGTTCCCACCATTTGAACGTTTCGACCTGTCAGTATTTGATACTCAGAATGGCCTGCTTTGGTAGTCTTTGGTTATGAATCTGGGCAAGCTGAAAATGTTTCTGGCCCTGGTTGCAATACTTTGTAGCCAGTTTGTATTTGCGCAAGCTCCAGCGCGAGCGGAATTAGCTCGGGTCTCATCACCAATTTCAGTGGGTCAGAATTCAACCTGTGCAGTTCGATCGAGTGATGACCTGTATTGCGTCGGTTCAAACACGTATGGAGAACTTGGCAATGGAACAAACATTTCAACTACCGACCCGCAAAAAGTTTCAGGGATCAGTAACGTTGCTTCCGTAAGTGTCGGTGAAACATCAAGTTGCGCTGTTACCAAATCCGGATCGCTTTATTGTTGGGGTGATAACAGTTCAGGGCAGTTGGGCATTGGAAACACTGAGAGTAAGAACGTCGCGACGCTAGTTTCTAACATTTCCAATGTTTCAAGAGTTGCTGTTGGAGGTAATTTTACTTGCGCTCTAAATAGTGCTGGCCTTCTATTCTGTTGGGGAGCAAACGATCAGGGGCAACTAGGCAACGATACAAAGACTGGAAGTCTTATTCCTGTTCAGATTACAGCTGCACCCACCGACCTATTAGGTCTCGCTGTTAACGGGAAAAGGATTTGCGTTTTAGCGACAGAAGTTTCTTGTTGGGGAGGTTTCGCAAGCTTCGTATTTCCATCCGAATTAAGGAACTGGGTTCCTATAAAGGTTTCTGGTTCAGCTGGAGCAACATCTGTTAGCTTGGGTAGCGATTTTGGCTGTCTCAATTTCGGCACTAGTGTGTCTTGCTGGGGCGCAAATGATCATGGGCAGTTGGGTAATGGCACAAAGGTTCAATCGACGAGCTTGGTTCAGGTAAATTCTATTTCGAACTCTGTTCAGTTAGCTTTGGGAGACCACTTCGGTTGCATCACGGACAGCATCAAGGAAACATACTGCTGGGGGCAAAATAACTTTGGGCAACTTGGAGTCACAGCTGGCTCTGACCAGGTCACTCGTATTCCTACCGGTGCAGAATCCTCGGCATACATTGCCGCAAGTGGTTCAACGCTATGTTCCCTGGAGCTCACTGGTGCAATAACCTGCCAGGGAGATTCAAACTCTGGACAGACTGGGTATCTGCAAGTCAGCCCGACACCATTGGTCAATTCCTCAGAGACTTCAATTACAAAGGTTTCTACTGGAGCTGATACTACCTGCGCAATAAATTCTGCCGGATCCCTGAAGTGTTGGGGAGGTTTAGTGCCAGTAATTCCGGAATCAGCGACCTTCGTCGACGTATCAGTAGGAAACAATAGCGCTTGTGCTGTGACAACCCGCAAAAAGGTTCTCTGCTGGGGAGCTAACGGGTCCGGGCAGTTAGGAGATGACTCCAACAGAACCTCTTTGGTAATGACACCGGTTGCCAACTCCACCTCCACATTTACCAAGGTTTCTGTTGGCTACAGACACGCTTGCGCAGTTACTGTTGATGGTTTGATTTACTGTTGGGGAGACAATGCACATCTTCAACTAGGTTTCGTTGGCAGCGGTTCCAAAGTTCCTAAAGTGGTGCCTGGCATCGCCTCAGCAAGCACTCTTGCGCTTGGCGATTACCACACTTGCATCCAACAAGTTTCGGGCACGGTTACCTGTTGGGGGGACAACTCTAAGAAGCAGATTAATGCCTCTGCAACAAAGTTTTTGCCTCCAAGTGATTTAGTTGTGAGTAAAGCAGTTTCCAGCTTTGGTTTAGGTAGCTACAGCACTTGCATCCTGGATATCTCTAAAACTTTGCAATGCTTCGGCGACAACTCAAAGAAGCAATCTCCTGGAATAGTAATTGGAATTTTCCAGAGCCTCAGTGTTGGCAGCACAACTGTCTGCGCAACCAATTTGGATAGTAAGGTCATGTGTTTTGGTTCTGCTGATTCTGGAAAACTGGGCTCTATCATTGTAAACACCTCAACGCCAGCCCTAATATCGGCAACTTTAGTTTCGAGCGTCTCGGTTGGCGAAGGACACGCTTGCTTCGTTTCAACCCTTGGAGCGATGGCTTGTTGGGGTTCAAACGATGCAGGCCAGCTAGCATCCAGCTTTGGGTTCCCAAGTGCATTTGCTACGCCAGTAGTTGCGATAACTGGATCCACAGCGGTAGGAGAGATTCTGACTGCCCAGGTTTCCAATGCCGAGACATCCACTACCTACTCGTATCTTTGGAAACGTTCCATGAAGATTGACACAGGATTTGCTACTCTCAGTTCGCAAACTAGCCCAAATATTGCTCTGTCTTCCTCAGACTTGGGAAGATATTTCATTGTCGAAATTAGGCAATCCAAATGGGGAGTAACCTCAATTAGTTATGTGAGCAAGCCTGTTGGTGCTATTGGCGTGCCACTACGACTACTACTTACTCCGACTCCTTCGATCAGCGGAATGAATAAAGTTGGGCGTGTTCTTAAAGTTCTACCTGGTCGTTGGGAGAGCGGAGTTGGGCTCAAGTACCAATGGTACAGAGGACGTTTTGCCATAAAAGGCGCAACAGGACTCATGTACAAACTAGTAAAGCTTGATCTAGGGAAGCAAATTTCAGTGAGTGTCACCGGCAGCAAAGTTGGTGTTCCAACAGTTGTAATGAAGTCTGCAAAAACAACAAAAATAGTTGGCTAGATGTTTATGTTGGTTCCAACTAGGTGACCAATGACGTATGTGATGCCCATGGTCATGAGGCTCACTACAAGATTGCGTAAAATTCCAGGTCCTGCCTTTGCTCCGCCAATTTTTGCCCCTACATACCCTGTTAGAACAAGGGCGACGACAACAGAGGCAACTGTGGCTTGAATTCGATAGTCAACCCAAGGACCGATTACAGCTAAAAGCGGCAATAGCCCGCCCATAGCAAAAGCTGCAAAGGACGAAAGAGCTGCTTGAATCGGACTTACATGATGCTCAGAATCTATGCCTAACTCAGCCTCGGCATGTGCTTTCAATGCATCGTTCGTAGTCAATTCCTCGGCCACTTGAATTGCCAACTTCGGTGATATGCCCTTTTGCTCGTAGAACCAAGCAAGTTCTCTAAGTTCACCTTCCGGATTATTAGCATGTTCCATTCGCTCAACATCCAACGCAGCTTTCTCGCTGTCCCGCTGAGCGCTTACAGAAGTGTACTCACCACCGGCCATTGAGATAGATCCGGCGACAACCGCTGCTACTCCAGCAATCAAAATTGTTTGCGAAGACACTCCTGGTGAAGCTGCGACGCCGAGGATTAGGCCAGACGTGGACATAATGCCATCGTTCGCGCCTAGGACACCAGCTCTGAGCCAGTTAAGCTTGCTCGCCATAGAGTTCCTTGAGAACTCGAGAGAGGCAATAGTGGCATCAACTTCGGGTTCATTAGGTTTCGTCATGCTTTTAGGAAACACCATAATGTCTTCCACCGCTAGCAAGGCACGCCTAACCACTGGTTTAGGATTTATACCAATAGGCAAACGGAGACATTTTGAGTAGCAGTGAACACATTTCAGCCACAATCGGTGGCGTCGAATCAACTATTGCGGCTGGTTCTACCGGTTTCACTCTTTTCACTGAAAAGACAGTTGTGGCTCTAAAAGTTAATGGCGAACCTAAGGACCTTGCTTACATCGTCCAAAGCAACGACATCGTAGAGCCCATCCACCTCGAATCTCCAGATGGTCTCAACATTCTTAGGCACTCTGCCGCTCACGTTCTGGCCCAGGCAGTCCAAACTCTGAACCCTGAAGCAAAACTGGGTATTGGTCCTCCGATCAAGGATGGTTTCTACTACGACTTCGATGTTGAAAAGCCATTCACTCCAGAAGATCTGAGGGCGCTAGAGAAGGAGATGGACCGCATTATCAGAAGCGGCCAGAGATTCGTAAGAAGAATTACCAATGACGAAGATGCAACCCTTGAATTGGCTAATGAGCCATACAAGATCGAACTCATTGGACTCAAATCAGGTGCTCAAGACGTTGGTGAGGCATCAGCTGAGGTTGGCGCTGGAGAGCTCACAATCTATGACAACTATGACGTGAAGGCTGATGCTGTTGTCTGGAAAGATCTTTGCAGAGGCCCACACTTACCAAACACCCGAATGATCGGAAATGGCTACGCTCTGACTCGCGTTGCTGCAGCATACTGGCGAGGAGATCAAAGCAATAAGCAATTGCAGCGAATCTATGGAACCGCTTGGCCTAGCAAAGAGCAGCTGAGAGAACATCAAGCGCTCTTAGAGGAAGCTGCAAAACGCGATCACCGCCGAATTGGTGCTGAACTGGATCTGTTCTCTTTTCCCGAGGAAATCGGTTCAGGTCTTGCAGTATTCCATCCAAAGGGCGGAATTATCCGAAAAGTGATGGAAGATTATTCGAGATCGCGTCACGAGCAAAGTGGCTACGAATTTGTATATAGTCCGCATGTAACTAAGGCCAACTTATTCGAAACTTCTGGACACCTTGAATGGTACGCAGAAGGTATGTTCCCACCACTGAAACTAGATGAAGAACTAGACGAAGAAGGGAACGTAAAGCGTCAGGCGCAAGACTATTACCTGAAGCCTATGAACTGTCCGTTCCACTGCCTAATCTACAAATCCCAGAACAGGTCATACCGAGATTTGCCTTTGCGAATGTTTGAGTTCGGAACTGTTTATAGATACGAAAAATCTGGAGTTTTGCACGGCATCACTCGAGCTAGGGGATTTACACAAGACGACGCTCACCTTTATGTTGCAAGAGAGAGCATTGGGGTAGAGCTCACTAATGTCTTGAATTTCGTTCTAGATCTGCTCCGAGACTATGGGCTTACAGATTTCTATCTTGAGCTTTCAACCAAAGAAGAAGGTAACCCGAAGTTCGTAGGTTCAGATGAGATCTGGACAGAGGCAACAAACACTCTTGCGCAGGTAGCTAAAGACTCAGGATTAGAACTAGTTCCAGATCCTGGTGGCGCAGCTTTCTATGGCCCTAAGATTTCTGTTCAAGCTAAAGATGCCATCGGTCGAACATGGCAGATGTCCACTATTCAATTGGATTTCAACCTGCCTGACCGCTTTGATCTTGAATACACAGCTCCAGACGGAACTAAGCAGAGACCAGTCATGATTCACAGAGCACTGTTTGGTTCTATTGAACGTTTCTTCGGTGTTCTCACTGAACACTATGCCGGTCATTTCCCTCCATGGCTTGCACCAGTTCAAGTAGTAGGTGTGCCAGTAGCAGATGAATTCTCGGCATACCTGCATGGCATTGCAACCGAACTTAGAGCAAACTCTGTTCGAATCCAGATTGACGATAGCGATGAGCGCATGCAGAAGAAGATTCGCAATCACACTCTTGCACGTGTTCCATACATGCTTATTGCTGGTGCAGAGGACATAGCTAATGATGCCGTTTCCTTTAGATTCAGAGATGGAAGTCAAATTAATGGAGTTCCTAGAGCTGAGGCAATTGCCCGTATCCTCAAGGACATCGCAGAAAAAGTCCAGGTCTAATGTCTGAGAAGGTTGAGAGTGGTAACGACCTTCAGGGAGTTCCCGACACATTCCAAAGACTCTGGACACCGCATCGCCTCGTTTATATTCAAAATGGCACCCAGCCGGCTGATGATGAATGTCCGTTCTGTTTAGCACCTGGCTTAACTGACGAACAAGCGCTAATAGTTCATCGCGGTGAGCATTGCTTCGTTCTATTGAATCTTTACCCCTATAACTCTGGACACCTGCTTGTCGTCCCTTACAGGCACATTCCCAACTACACCGACGCCAATGAGCAAGAGGTAGCCGAGTATGGTGCTTTGACGCAGAAAGCTATGCGTGTGCTAACAACTGTCGGTGGTGCGCATGGCTTCAACATCGGTATGAATCAGGGTGCTGTGGCAGGAGCGGGGATAGCAGGACATCTTCACCAACACGTGGTGCCTCGGTGGCGAAATGATTCCAACTTCTTTCCGATCATTGCCCAAACCAAGGCACTCCCAAAACTTCTCGGCGATGTTAGGGAAGAGATTTCTAAGGCTTGGAGTCAAATCTCGTAATCTTTGGTCGCTTGGATTACAGGTTCGGTTTAGACTTGGTTCATGTCTGAAAATACTTCCCTAAACACTTCCACTCCACTTGTAAAGCGCGGCCTGGCAGAGATGCTAAAGGGCGGCGTCATCATGGACGTTGTAACCGCTGACCAAGCTAAAATCGCTGAGGACGCCGGCGCAGTTGCCGTAATGGCACTGGAGCGTGTCCCTGCCGACATTAGAGCTCAGGGCGGTGTTGCACGAATGAGCGATCCTGATCTAATCGATGAGATTATTTCCTCAGTGTCAATTCCGGTCATGGCTAAAGCTCGTATCGGCCACTTTGTTGAAGCTCAAATTCTAGAATCACTTAAAGTCGACTACATCGACGAATCGGAAGTTCTTTCTCCAGCCGATTATGTGAACCACATCGACAAGTGGAAATTCAATGTTCCATTTGTTTGTGGCGCTACTAATTTGGGTGAAGCCCTTCGCAGAATCACCGAAGGTGCTGCGATGATTCGTTCAAAGGGTGAAGCAGGAACCGGTGATGTTAGCGAAGCTACAAAACACATCAGAACGATTCTTGGTGAAGTCAGAGCGCTGAGTGCTAAGAGTGATGATGAGCTTTATGTTGCAGCTAAAGAGCTACAGGCACCTTTCGGCTTAGTTCAAGAGGTTGCTCGAACTGGAAAACTTCCTGTAGTGCTTTTCACTGCAGGTGGGGTAGCAACTCCTGCTGATGCTGCTCTGATGATGCAACTTGGTGCTGATGGTGTATTCGTGGGTTCTGGAATCTTTAAGTCAGGAAACCCAGCCGCCAGAGCTGCAGCCATTGTCAAGGCGACTACATCTTTCGATGACCCGGGTGTTTTGGCTCAAGTTTCTCGTGGGCTAGGAGAAGCCATGGTTGGTATAAATGTTGCCGACATTCCTGCTCCTCACCGTCTGGCAGATCGCGGTTGGTAGTAATTGGGTCCAATTGGAGTTCTCTGTCTCCAAGGTGATTTCAGAGAGCATCTGCAGGTATTAGAGACCCTTGGCGTTGAATCAGTTCGTGTGCGTAAGCCTTCTGATTTAGTTGGGATTTCAGGACTTATCATCCCCGGTGGGGAGAGCACAGTAATAGACAAGCTAAGCAAAATATATTCATTGCGAGAGCCTATTATCAATCTGATTGCTAAAGGTCTACCTGTTCTTGGAACCTGCGCCGGCCTCATAATGTTGTCAAATGATTTCACCGGTGGGCCTAGCGACCAAGAGAGTTTCGGTGGCTTGGATGTCACCGTTTCAAGGAATGCTTTTGGATCCCAAACAGATTCCTTTGAAACTGAATTGCGTTTTGATGGAATTGAGAACCTCATTGCTGTTGCTTTCATCCGGGCACCAGTTGTTACTCGAGTTGGACCCCAGGTCAAAGTACTGGCTCAGTTACCTGATGAAAGGGTTGTTGCGGTTCGTCAAGGGAACCTCCTTGGAATTAGCTTCCATCCTGAAGTCACCGGAGTAACTGCTGTACATGAGTATTTCCTTGAAATGTGTATAAATGCAAATTTCGTCGCCGACAACTAAACTTTCCATGTCAAAGAGCATCTAGGAGATTTCAATGTCCGGGCATTCCAAATGGGCAACTACCAAGCATAAGAAGGCCGTAATCGACGGCAGAAGAGCGAAACTTTTCGCAAAACTTATTAAGAACATTGAAGTTGCGGCTCGTATGGGTGGTGCTGATCTTGATGGCAACCCAACTCTGTATGACGCAGTGCAAAAAGGTCGTAAATCTTCATTGCCAAACGACAACATTGAGCGTGCGATTAAACGTGGTGCAGGGTTAGATGGCGGAGCGGTTGATTATCAGACGATTATGTATGAGGGTTACGGGCCTAATGGAGTTGCCATCCTGATTGAATGTCTAACTGACAACAAAAACAGGGCAGCAGCTGACGTTCGCCTAGCTGTTACCCGTAATGGTGGCACTATGGCGGATCCTGGATCAGTTTCCTACCAGTTCAGTCGTAAAGGCGTAATTGTGGTTGAGGCAAATGCCGCAGCTACCGAGGATTCAATTCTCGAAGCTGTTATCGAGGTTGGAGTGGATGACATTCAAGATCGGGGTGAGCAGTTCATTGTGACCACTGATCCGAGCAAAATGGTTGAGGTCAGATCCGCTCTGCAAACAGCGGGCATTGATTATGAGAGTGCAGATGTTGAATTCGTTTCATCAATGCCTGTTCAGGTCGATTTAGAGACAGCTCGAAAGGTTATTTCCCTTATCGACGCTCTTGAGGACTCCGATGAGGTACAGAACGTGTATTCGAATTTTGACATGAGCGCTGAAGTAGCGGCTGCGCTAGACGCGGAATAGATGTCTGAACGGATTCTTGGAATTGACCCAGGCCTTACTCGATGTGGTTTTGGGGTCATTTCCAAGGATCGATCTCGCGCAGTCAGTTTTGTAAGTGTTGGTGTGATCCAGTCTCCTTCATCAATGGACCTAAGTGCGAGACTTGCACTAATAGGGGATGAGATCGCAAAAGTTCTCGATTTAGAAAAACCAAGCACGGTAGCAATTGAACGTGTTTTCAGTCAGAAGAACCTCAATACAGTTATTGGCATCGCTCAAATCTCAGGCATAATCTCCTACCTTTGTCATCAACGAGGCATACCTGTTGTTTTTCACACCCCAACCGAGGTTAAGGCTGCGGTAACTGGAAATGGAAGAGCGGCAAAGGAGCAGGTGACTCTGATGGTGACAAAAATACTGAAATTGACTGAGATTCCCAAACCAGCTGATGCCGCCGACGCACTTGCGATCGCCATAACTTCGGCTTGGCGTGGAAATACAGCTTCAATGAAGGCTGACTTATCCACAAGTGAGACAGCCGCTCAGAAGAAATGGCGCTTAGCTATTGCTTCCTCCAAGCAATCAAAGTAAAGCGCGGTTAGTCTTTAACTGTGATTGCCTCTATTTCTGGAACTGTCAAGCGCATTGGTCTATCTGATGTTGTTATTGATGTTGCTGGCATTGGTTACCTGGTTAGCCTCACAACTAAGACCGCTCTCGAACTAAAACTTGGACAAGCAATAACGCTGCACACTGCCCATATCATTCGCGAGGACTCTCAATCGCTATTTGGTTTTGATTCCGAAGAGGAACTCATGGCCTTCAACCTGCTTTGCTCTGTTAGTGGGGTTGGACCTAAATCAGCACTTTCAGTAATCGGGACGATTGGCGTTGAGGGGCTAAGCAGGGCAGTTGCAACAGCGGATGACGGACTTTTCAAAACAGTTTCTGGAATCGGACCAAAAACAGCAAAACTAATCGTGCTATCTCTTACTGGAAAATTAGTTACCGGCGCTTACAGCGCAGCTTCATCTACCTCACAGGTAGCCAATGTTACATCTGCACTGGTCGGTCTCGGCTACCAGGACAAGGTTGTGCGAAAAACTGTCGAAGACGCTGCCAAGGCCCTGCCAGATTCAACTGATCAAGAACTATTAAGATTTGCACTAAGTCAACTTTCTAACGCCAAGAAGATTGGCAAGGATGACTGACGAACTCTTAAGTAACTCAGCCGACGATAGCGAACTAGTTTTTGAAGCAGCTATAAGACCTCAATCGCTAAGTGAATTCGTTGGCCAAGAGAAGGTCAGAAACCAGATTCAACTACTCATTGATGCGGCTGCGATCCAACAGAGGACAGCAGATCACATACTGCTAGCTGGACCTCCTGGTTTGGGTAAGACAACTCTTGCCATGATCGTTGCCAGTGAATCAAATCGTCCACTCAGAATGACCAGCGGCCCTGCAATTCAACACGCAGGAGACCTAGCCGCTGTCCTTTCTTCTCTGACTTCCGGTGAAGTGCTATTCATTGATGAAATCCATCGCATGTCTCGTTCAGCTGAGGAAATGCTTTACCTAGCCATGGAAGACTTTAGAGTCGACATCATGGTTGGTAAGGGTTCTGGAGCGACCAGCATTTCTTTAGATCTAGACCCATTCACACTCGTGGGCGCAACAACTAGAAGCGGTTTACTTCCGAACCCACTCAGAGATCGCTTCGGCTTTACAGCCAATCTTGACTTCTATTCGAATCAAGAATTAGAACAGGTTGTGTCTAGGGCTGCAAACCTTATGAAACTTTCGGTCGACCCACTGTCCATTAGCCTTATAGCCTCGCGCTCGAGGGGAACTCCAAGAATTGCCAACAGATTGCTAAGACGAGTGAGGGATTTCGCTCTGGTCCATCACAATGGAGCGGTTCAAGACTCGACAGTATCTAAGGCTCTAGACCTATACGAAGTCGATGAATTAGGGCTAGATCGACTAGATCGTGCCGTTTTGCATACGCTCATTGTCAAATTTGAGGGAAAACCTGTTGGGCTAAACACTTTGAGCGTAGCTCTAGGGGAGGAGCAAGAAACCATCGAGAGTGTTGTTGAGCCATTCCTACTAAGAACTGGCCTGATTGCCAGAACTTCTAGGGGCAGGCAGGCAACGGCCACGGGCTACCGGCACATGGGAATAACCCCGCCAATCTCTCAAGCAGACCTTTTCGACTAGTCTCTCGCCTATAATCAACTAGTTATCGAAAATTTCTAGCTGATTGGTTCTCAATGCCCGACGTATCACTCCTCGTAATCCTGGTTGTATTCGTTGCTTTCATCATCTTTAGCAACCGTAGACGCAAGACTGCCACTCAGCAATTAGAGAATTCTGTTAAAGTCGGCGCTAAGGCTGTAATGCTTGGTGGGATTACCGGAACTATTACTGAGATTAGGGACACGACACTGGTAGTCGAGACCTTCCCAGGCACCAGGATCGAATTTTTGAAAGCTGCTGTCCGAAGTGTAACTGCACCAAGTTTGGATGCAGAGCCAGTAGTAAAGAAGGCCCCAGCAGCTAAAAAGCCAGCTGTGGCTAGTAGCACTGAGACTAAGCCGGTAGCAAAGAAGCCAGCTGTCAAGAAAACGACAAAGTAGTCATAGTTTAGAGAGAAGAAGGCACAACCTTGTCTGAAAGAAACGGAATCGCAAAAGCTGCGACCAAGTCACTGATTTGGTTACTAGTTCTCCTGTTCGGGATTACCGGCATTATCGGTCTGAACAAACTATTCGGTGAGACGAAGGCTACTTTCGTTCCAAACCTTGCGTTGGACCTATCTGGTGGAACACAGATCATTTTGACTCCGGTAGTTGCTGCAGGAGTTCAGGTTCAGCCTGAGCAGGTTGCACAGGCTGTTTCCATTATTCGCCAGCGTGTTGACTCAACCGGTGTTAGCGAATCTCAAATCAACACCTCTGGAAACAACATCGTGGTTTCGATTCCTGGTATTCCAGATAAAAATACTCTTTCCCTGATTAAGAGCTCTGCGAAGCTAGAGTTCCGTGCAGTGTTAGTAGCCTCATCCGGTGCAAAGACAACCGTTGGTAAAGAAGGCTCGAAGCCGATTAAGACTTCTAAGGCAAAGCCAACTGACAAGAGCGATCTGAACCTAGTCTCAGCTGCTCTCCAGAAGAAGTACGAGAACTTGGATTGCAGCAAGACATTCCGTAAGCCTGGCCAGGTGGACCCAACAACAAAGCCGCTAGTTACCTGTAACAGAGATTTGACCGAGAAATATATTCTCGGCCCTGTTGAGCTAAACGGAACAGACCTATCCAACGCACAGGCAGGGACAGTAAGTGGTGCAAACGGAACTACCACCAACGAGTGGGCGGTTGACCTATCCTTCAACGCATCAGGTGGCGACAAGTTTGGAAAAGTTACTAGTCGCCTCTTCCCACTGACTGAGCCTCGAAACAGGTTTGCTGTAACAATCGATGGTTACGTAATCACCGCTCCAGCAACACGTTCAGTTATTACCGGAGGAACAGCCCAGATTACCGGAACTTTTGATCAGAAGAGCGCTTCTGTTCTAGCCGATCAGTTGAAATACGGATCTCTTCCAATTAGCTTCACGGTTCAAAGCCAGGAGAATATTTCAGCAACCCTCGGCTCTGAGCAACTACAGGCTGGTCTTCTAGCCGGTCTTATCGGTTTGCTGCTTGTTATCGGATACTCGATCTTCCAATACAGGGGATTAGCGGTGCTAACCCTTGGCTCTCTAGCAATAGCAGCTATCCTGACTTATTTGATGATTGCCCTATTAACTTGGCGTCAAGATTATCGCCTATCACTTTCTGGTATTGCTGGTCTAATTGTTGCCATTGGTATCACAGCCGACTCTTTCATCGTTTACTTTGAACGTGTTAGAGATGAGCTACGTGAGGGTAAAGCTCTCAATGTTGCAGTCGAGGCTGGCTGGAACAGAGCGAAACGAACAATTATCGTGTCTGATGCCGTTAGCCTGCTTGCTGCTGGAACTCTATTCGTTCTAACCGTTGGAAACGTAAAAGGATTTGCTTTTACTCTTGGACTCACAACCCTGATTGACCTCGCAGTGGTCTGGCTCTTCACTTACCCAACCTTGAGATTGATGGCGCAAACCAAGTTCTTCTCATCAGGCCATAAGTTCTCCGGTCTTGAATTAAGAGAATCAAGCGGGTTTGGCTACACCGGTAGAGGCCAATTCAGAGTAGGTCCTCAGGTTTCATCAGCTAAGGCTGCTAAATCTTCCAAGGAAGCCGAACGCAGGCAAACCATTGCAGAACGCAAGGCAGCAAACGATAACTCTTCAAACCCGGAGGAGAACAACTAATGTCTAGATTTAACGATTTCGGTAACCAGCTCTACAGCGGTGAGCGCTCTATAAACTTCATTGGAAAACGCAAGATTTTCTACGTGGTTGCTTTAGTGATGCTTGCACTCTCCGTACTAATCCCTCTCAGCCGTGGCGGATTTAACTTTGGTATCGAGTTTCGTGGTGGATCGGAATACCGAGTTTCAGCAAGCAATATTGACTCAACAATTGCGGCTTCGGACGCAGTTCACACAGTTGCCGCTGGCGTTCAGGTGAACACCACAAAGATTGGTAATAACACAATCCGCGTGCAGACTCCTCAGCTTTCAGACACTGACTCAGAGAAAGTTCGTCTTGCATTGGCCAAGGCATACAAGGTAAGCGACAGCAACGTTGCAAGCTCCTTCATTGGTCCAAACTGGGGTGCGGATATCACTTCTAAAGCAATCTCTGGATTGATAACATTCGTTATCCTTGCAGCGATTCTCATGGCTTTGTACTTTAGAACCTTAAAGATGAGTGCTGCAGCGCTACTGGCCCTTCTACATGACCTAGTTATCACAGCTGGTGTCTACGGAGCATTGGGCTTTGAGGTAACACCGGCAGCAGTTATTGGGTTCCTAACAATCCTTGGTTATTCTCTTTATGACACAGTGGTTGTCTTCGACAAGATTCGTGAAAACACCTTAGAAGTTGAATTTAGCGAGACTGCAACATTTGCTGAACGAGTCAATCTAGCGATCAACCAGACATTGGTTAGATCAATTAACACATCCATCGTTGCGGTCCTTCCAGTTGCAGCTATCTTGTTCATTGGTGCTTTTGTCTTGGGCGCAGGTACACTCAGGGACATTTCATTAGCTTTGTTCATTGGAATTATCGTCGGAACATACTCAACCATCTTCATCGCGGCACCTTTCTACTCACACCTTCGTGAAGGTGAGGCTAAGTACGTGAAGGCCGCAAAGAAGGTCCTTGCTAAGCGCGCATAGTAAATTCAGTTTTACCCGAGTAGCCTGAAGAGATAGTTGGCAAAGAGGTAATTGATGACAGATATTTCATCTGGTGGAGCCTTAGCAGCGTTACGCTCTCGCTTGCCTCGCATCTTCACTAGACCAGTTGAAGGCTCTGGAATAGCTGAGGTAATCAAGTCAGCGAAGGCATCTCACCCAAAGGCTGATTTTGGAATCGTTGAACGAGCGTATGTCACTGCTGAACGAGCTCACTCTGGCCAAACCCGCAAAAGTGGGGACCCATACATAACCCACCCCGTCGCTGTCGCCCAGCTTCTTGCTGACCTCGGTATAGGTCCTGCTGGTCTTGCCGCTGCATTACTTCACGACACAGTTGAAGATACTGATTACTCACTTGCTCAACTCACAGCCGACTTCGGAGACGAAGTGGCAATGCTGGTAGATGGCGTAACCAAGCTCGACAAGGTCAAGTTCGGTGAGAATGCTCAGGCTGAAACTGTACGCAAAATGGTCGTGGCAATGTCTAAGGACATCAGAGTTCTAGTAATCAAGCTGGCAGATCGCCTACACAATGCTAGGACTTGGGGTTTTGTCTCAGAAGATAAGGCGCGTTATAAGGCCCAGGAGACACTTGAGATCTATGCTCCTCTAGCTCACCGCCTAGGAATCTCAACTTTCAAGTGGGAGCTTGAAGACATCTCCTTCTCTGTCCTGTATCCAAAGGTTTATGACGAAATAGTAAATCTTGTAAAGCAACGTTCTCCCAAAAGAGAAGAATTCATTCAAGGAGTAATCTCAGCTATCGATTCGGACCTCAAAGATAACAAGATTCGGGGTAGTGTCGCTGGCAGACCAAAGCAGTATTACTCCATCTATCAGAAGATGGTTGTGCGAGGACGAGAATTTGACGATATCTACGACTTAGTTGGAATTCGAGTTATCGTTCCAGAAGTCAGGGATTGTTATGCAATCTTAGGTTCGATTCACTCTAGGTGGAACCCGGTACCTGGACGATTTAAAGATTACATAGCTATGCCAAAGTTCAATCTGTATCAGTCACTGCATACTACCGTTATCGGCCCTAACGGTCGTCCGGTGGAAATTCAGATACGCACTCAGGAGATGCATAATCGCGCCGAATTCGGTGTTGCCGCGCACTGGAAATACAAAGAAGGGCCAACAGACTCAAAGGTCAGTAGCGAAGATGACTTAGTTTGGTTGAAGCACCTATCAGACTGGCAGCATGAGACCGCAGACCCGAGTGAATTCCTGGATGCCCTGCGTTTCGAAATCGGAGCTAAGGAAGTTTATGCCTTCACTCCGAAAGGTAGAGTCATCGGATTATCGAAAGGTGCAACAGCTGTCGACTTCGCTTACGCAGTCCACACTGAAGTTGGGCACCGAACAATGGGTGCGAAAGTAAATGGCCGACTGGTACCTCTTGAAACCCAATTACATTCCGGTGACGTAGTTGAAATTCTCACATCTAAATCACAAGATGCAGGCCCCAGTCAAGATTGGTTACAATTCGCTCAAAGTCAACGGGCTAGATCCAAGATAAAAGCATGGTTCTCTGCTGAACGTAAAGATGACGCGATTGAAAGAGGAAAGGATCTACTAGCGAAGGCGCTTCGTAAACAGAACCTACCAATACAAAGAGCCCTAGCTACCGACAGTCTTCTGAAGATAACCAGCGATTTAAGGTATGCCGAACCCGCTGACCTCTATGCCGCTATCGGTGATAACCACATCTCAGCTCAATCCGTTGTTGAGAAAATGGCTGCGGCACTTTCTTACGACGAGGATGCCGAAGAAGCTGTCTTTGAGTTACCTAATCGGCCAGCAACCAAACTTAGACACAGTGACACAGGAGTCTTGGTACGAGGCGATTCAGAAGTTATGGTCAAGCTCGCTCGATGCTGCACACCGGTCCCTGGGGATACCATCCTCGGCTTTATCACTAGAGCAACTGGAGTGTCAGTGCACCGCAGCGACTGCAAGAATGCTGATGACCTTCGCTCTCAACCGGAAAGACTTATCGAAGTCTCTTGGGACATGAGCGCCAAATCGCTATTCCTAGTCCAGATTCAAATTGAAGCGCTGGATCGTGGGGGACTGCTTAGTGATGTGACCCGCGTGCTGAGTGAGCACCATGTGAACATTTTGTCTGCGTCAGTTTCAACCAGAGCTGACAGAGTTGCTCTAAGTAGATTTGTATTCGAGATGAGTAACCCAGCAGCTTTAGATTCGCTACTAAATGCAGTCAAACGAATCGATAACGTGTACGACGTTTATCGGGTAAGTAATTCTTAGCTGTTTGCTAAAACAACTTCCAACCAGGTTTTCTTAGTGTCCAGAGCTTCCTGAGCTTTAGATATCTTGCTGGAATCTCCAGTTGCCTTGGCTTGCTCAAGTTCTGCTTCAAGCTTTGAAATTTGTGTCTCCAGTTGAGAGCGTAATGAGTTAGTGCGATCTATTGTTGCTGGATCGCTCTTTCGCCAAAGCTCTTCCTCAACCTTACGAATCTTGGCTTCGACAGCTTTTAATCTGTCTTCAGTACTACGCACTTGATCGCGAGGGACCTTGCCAGCCTTTTCCCAACGAGTGTTAATAGATTTCATCGCGTTCTTAGCCGCTTCTAAATTAACAGTTGGATCAATCTCTTCAGCCTCTTTAAGGAGAGCGAGCTTTCCTGCGAGATTCGCTGAGTATTCAACGTCATCAGCAGCCATTTTCTCGCTCTTTGCTGCGTAAATTGCGTCCCCGGCTGCCTTGAATCTTGCCCAATGAGCATCATCGCTCTTAAGCTTTGCCTTCGGTAGAGCTTTCCAAGCAGCGAGGAGTTCTTTGTAGTCATTGACTGCTTCCGCTCCCTTTTCAACCAGAGCTTCAGCTTTGACAACTAGATCTAACTTGGCTTGCTTGCCAATTTTTGCTGCGGCGTCAGCTGCTGCGAAGTACGAGCGCTTGTGGGCATCAAATGTGTTTCTGGCCTTTGAGAATCTGTGCCACAGTTCATCAGCTTTTGCCTTTGGTACTTTCACTGAACTCTTCTGAAGTTCTTGCCAAGAGGTGAAGAGCTCAGTCATCTTAATCGTGGTGTTCTTGTAGTTGATTTTCTGTGGGTCAAGTGCGGCAATTTTCTCTGCCTCAACGACGATAGCTTCTCGATTTGCAAGTGCACTCGTGACCTCTTCAGCATGCTTTGCAGCAGATTCAGCGAGCGCTTCGGTTAGCGATTCTTTGACAGATGTAACACGGCTGCGAAGTGCTACTAGATCTCCAAGTGCAGCTGGAGAAATCAGGTCTGCAATGAGCTTGTCAGCGGATTTTGCTATGGATTTTGGATCCGCCTTAGCCTTAACACGTTGTTCAAGAATTCTCACTTGATCAGCAAGATCCTGAAATCGCTTTGTGTAGAGAGCAACAGCCTGATCAATGGTCATCTCCGGCTGGGAACCGATAAGTCTCTCAACTCCCGAGTCAATAACGTAAACGTTGCCGCTCTCATCGACTCTTCCGAAACTTGATTCAACTGTTGACACTTATTGCTCCCTGGGTAATCTTGCTACTTGAGTGTAATGGTCTTGATGTTTGTTTTAACTTTTGGTGCACCATCTGGTTTGCCGTTACTAGTACCAGCCTTGATGATTGAATCCAAACCTGAAAGACCGCTGGTTACTTCGCCAAAGACAGTGTATCCACCGGCTACGTCGTTTGGAATAGTTGAGTCTTTATAAACGATGAAGAATTGGCTACCCATCGAGGTTGCGCTGTTCTTGGTTCTTGCCATAGCAAGCCAACCCTTTTTGTATGTTGGAACAATGCCATCAGCTGCAGTTGGTGCGTTTTCGATTGGTCCAAATGAATAACCAGGACCACCGGTTCCATCACCCTTGTTATCGCCACACTGAAGAACATAAAGTCCCTGAGTAGTGAGTCGACCACAACCAATTCCGTTGTAGAAACCATCAGTGTTAGCTAAGTTCACGAAGTTTGCAACTGCCTGTGGTGCAAGATTTCCATGCAGGGTAACTGCAAGTGTTTTGTTGTTGATGATAATCTTTCCAGTCCAATCGCGACATTCAGATATCGCAGCATCAGGGATCTGAGCAGGGTTTGGCTTTCCACTGATTGATGGCATTGGGGTCTGAGTAAAAGTAATACACGCGTTTGGTGAAACCCCAGGCCCGACTTTGAAATATAGAAACTGAGATGCGGAGACAATAAGAATCACTGCAGCAGTAACCATGACTGCTAAGCGGTTATCTCTCGCGCGAACTTTGACCTTGTGATCGCTAACAATCTGTTTGGCCTCGAAACTCTTCAAGCTTTTCTTTGCCGAGTCCAAGGTGCTTTTGTTGCTCTTAGCCAATTTAGCCTCCATAAAATTTCTATACTGTTTGATTTTAGAGCAGTCCCACAGTGGTTTAGCCTTGAATAGTGGATACTGATGACCTTTTCTATTTTCCTGTTGGGATGCCCTTGGCAGCCAGGGTCCGGCCCCGCACTATTTCTGAGGTTTATGGGCAGAAGGCTATTCTTAGCCAACATAGCTCTTTAGGACAATTACTCTCGGAAACGCTCACAAAGTCGAAGGTTATCCCTTCGATCATCCTTTACGGCCCGCCTGGCACCGGGAAGACCACAATCGCTAGGCTCTTGGCCAAACAGAACAACCGCCGGTTCATAGAGATAAGCGCAATCAACAGTTCTATAGTTGAACTCCGATCAGCCATGCAAACCTCGGTATCCGACATCCAAAGAGGGCAAGCCGCAGCCATCGTGTTCATCGATGAAATACATCGCTTCTCAAAGGTCCAGCAGGAATCCCTGTTGCGGGCTTTAGAAGAAGGGGAGATAGTCCTAGTTGGCGCAACAACGGAGAACCCTGGGTTCGCCCTTACTTCAGCTCTTATATCAAGGGCGGCAGTAGTTGAACTCGAAGCGTTGTCAATCCCAGAGTTGATCTCCGTTCTGGAGAACGCAATTTCTGATGAAAGAGGGCTAAATGGCTCTATTTCTGCCGATACTGAAGTTTTGGGGGAAATCGCATCTCTATCAGGAGGAGATGCCAGAAAAGCATTGACCGTCCTGGAAACCGCGGCAATTAGAGCTACGCAACTAGGGAAGAAGGCAATCTCGATCGACGATGTCCAAAACGCTATGAGCAAGGCCTTGAATCGATACGATTCAAATGGCGACCAGCACTATGACATCATCAGCGCCTTCATCAAATCCGTTAGAGGTTCAGACCCCGATGCGGCCCTCCATTGGTTAGCCAGAATGATAAGAGGTGGAGAAGACCCCAGATTCATAGCCAGAAGACTCGTGATTTTGGCAGCAGAGGACATCGGATTGGCTGATCCAAACGCCTTAGTTATAGCTAACGCCACCATGCAGGTTGTCTCTCAGATAGGAATGCCAGAAGGCAGGATTCCATTGGCCTCAACAACCATATATTTAGCCTTAGCACCTAAGTCGAACAGCGCTTATAAAGCCATAGACGAAGCCCTCAGAGATGTTGATTCAGGGCTGACTCCAAGTGTGCCAAGTCACTTACGATCAGCTGCGATCGGTAAGGACCCCGGATACGAGTATCCACATGACCTTGATTCAGGGGTCTCCAGCCAGAATTATGTCCCAACCGAGGCAATCCGTAGTTATTACCAGCCAAAAGAGATTGCATTTGAGCAGACCCTCGCAGATAGGTTTAAGCGAATTCTTGCTCTACTTAGAAGAAAGTGATAACCCTTGGTGACTTTAGGTCTTAACTGATAAGATTTGAAGGTTGCCGACCCGAACCAAACTCATGGCTGCGAGTGGTTCAAACGGTGAGTGTTTCTTATTTAGCCAAGAAATACCAGGCACGAAATTTAACTAATTTACTATTTCCCGGAAGGAAAATGTGTCTAAAACCACACGTACCAGAAGCAAGACTCGTTTGTCTCGCGCGTTGGGCATCGCCCTTACTCCAAAAGCAGCAAAGTACCTAGAAAAGCGTCCTTATGCTCCAGGTCAGCATGGTCGCACCAAGCGCAAGGCTGACAGCGACTTCGCTGTTCGTCTTCGTGAGAAGCAGCGTCTTCGCGCTCAGTATGGAATCCGTGAAGCACAGCTTCGCAAGACTTTCAACGATGCCAAGCGTCAAGAAGGCCTAACTGGTGAAAACCTGGTAGAGCTTCTAGAAATGCGTCTAGACGCTCTAGTGCTTCGCTCAGGCTTTGCTAGAACTATGGCTCAGGCTCGTCAGATGGTTGTTCACCGTCACATCTTGGTTGATGGTCTTCGCGTAGACCGCCCTTCAGCTCGTGTAAAGGTTGGTCAGATGATCCACGTTCACGAGAAGAGCGAATCAACTGAACCTTTCCAGGTTGCAGCTGCGGGTGGACACGTTGATGTGCTACCTCCAGTTCCTGGTTACCTATCAGTTGAACTTGACAAGCTTCAGGCGACACTAATCCGCCGCCCTAAGCGCGCAGAAGTTCCAATCACCTGTGAAGTTCAGCTTGTGGTTGAGTATTACGCTGCTCGCTAGTAAAGAAAACTCCTAATCATGAATGGTGCAGATCTAGCAGCGATTATTTGCGCAAGTGCTTTTTCAGTTCTAGTTATCGCCCTTGTGGTGGTTCTGGTAAAGCTAGCCAAATTTGTCGATGTTGCATCTGCAACCATTCGTGAAACAGGTGACAGCTTAGTCCCGCTTCTTGATGAATTGACCGAAGCAACACAAACCACAAATAGGCAACTTGAGAAAATTGATGTCATAACTGACAGCGTCCTAGAGACAACATCAAACATCTCATCCTTGGTGGGTTCTCTAACTGACACAATCGGTGGTCCATTGCTTCGAGTAGGGGAGATTGTCCGCGGAGTCACTGGACTACTGGGCAAGAAAAAGAAGTAACCATGCGCAAATCAGCATTCCTTCTTGCAGGTATTGCCATAGGTATCTTCCTCGCGAAACAAATTGAAGCGAACCCTGAAGTTAAGAAGTCTCTTGATAATGCCACTTCAAAGGTAAAGGATTTTTCAACAGCTATCGCAAAAGGCTATAAAGAACAAGAAAACAGAGCCAGTGCCGCACAAAAGCCTGTTCTAAAACGTGCAACCAAAAGCAGCTCGACAACAGCTAAACGGGTGAGGTAAGAATTGAAAACCGCTGAAATCCAGAGACGTTGGCTAAAATTCTTTGAAAGCAAAGATCACGTTATTGTTCCCAGCGCTTCGCTAATCAGCGAAGACCCTTCACTGTTATTCACAGTTGCAGGCATGGTGCCCTTCATTCCTTATATGACTGGTTTAATCCCAGCCCCATACAAGCGAGCAACCAGTGTGCAGAAGTGCGTTCGCACGCTAGACATTGAAGAAGTTGGTAAAACAACTCGGCACGGTACGTTCTTCCAGATGAATGGAAATTTTTCTTTTGGTGATTACTTCAAGAAAGAGGCAATTGCTTACGCTTGGGAATTTCTAACTTCCTCAACCGAGGACGGGGGACTTGGCCTAGACAAGGAACTGCTCTGGGTAACAGTTTTCCACGACGATGAAGAGTCAATAAGTATTTGGCGAGAAGTTGCTGATATCCCAATCGAGCGCATTCAAAAGCGTGGCATGAAGGATAACTACTGGTCAACCGGTCAGCCGGGACCTGCTGGCCCATGCAGTGAGATTTACTATGACCGCGGCCCGGCTTACGGAATCGAAGGTGGACCAGAAGCTGATGAAGATCGTTACATCGAAATTTGGAATCTCGTCTTCATGCAGTATGAGCGTGGGCAAGGAACTGGGAAAGATAACTTCGAAATTCTTGGTGAACTTCCAAAGAAGAACATCGACACAGGCATGGGGCTCGAGCGCGTTGCTTTCCTAATGCAGGGAGTTGAGAACCTCTACGAGATTGATCAAGTCAGGCCGGTCTTGGATCTAGCCGCCGAGCTAGCCGGTAAAAGTTACGGTGAAAACGAAGAAGATGACATTCGATTACGTGTCGTTGCTGACCACGTCAGAAGTGCATTGATGCTCATCTCGGATGGTGTCTCACCAGGCAATGATGGTCGCGGTTATGTTTTGCGAAGACTGCTGAGAAGAACAGTTAGAGCAATGCGACTGCTAGGAGTGAATGAACCCGTATTTGCTCAACTTTTCGAAACCTCTAAAAATGCAATGGTTGATGCATATCCTGACCTCGAGGAACAATACTCGAGGATTGATAAGACTGTGAGGGCTGAAGAGGAAGCTTTCCTGAGAACGTTGGTCTCTGGAACAGCTGTTCTAGATATCGCGATCAATGAAGCTAAGGCAGCTGGCTCAGTCGAACTAGACGGAGCAACTACATTTCTACTGCACGACACCTACGGTTTCCCTATCGATTTGACAGTTGAGATTGCAGAAGAGTCTGGACTGACTGTAAACAGGGAAGCTTTCACCGTTTTGATGCTTGAGCAGAAAACACGTGCGAAAGCGGATGCGAAATTGAAAAAATCTGGAGCTACTGACCTAAGTGTTTATGGTGAATTCCGAACACTTGGTTTGACCAGCTTTAAGGGCTACGACACTTTAGAAGCAGAAGGCAAGGTTCTTGGAATTATTCAAGACGGAGCACCAGTTAGCGCAGCCGGCGCTGGAGAGGTTGTTGAAGTAGTTCTTGATGAGACTAGTTTCTACGCCGAATCTGGTGGTCAGAGTGCTGACGTTGGAACTATCTTCGGTATTGATTTCGAACTTGAAGTGTTAGACGTGCAAAAGCCGGTTAAGGGGCTTGTTTCACACAAGGTGTTGGTAAAAACTGGCGAGGTATCAGTTGGCAGCAATGTCAGAACTCTCGTCGATAGTAACTGGCGTCTAGGTGCAGCACAAGCACACTCTGGAACGCACGTAGTCCATGCGGCTCTGAGACAGGTTCTAGGACCGACAGCTCTGCAATCAGGTTCATACAACAAACCTGGCTATCTACGATTGGATTTCTCTTGGAACGCAGCTCTCAGTCCTGAGACCCGATCTGAAATTGAAGAGGTGAGCAACCTAGCTATCAGGCAGGATCTTGCTGTGAGGGCGCAATACATGTCCCTTCCCGAAGCTAAAACTTGGGGAGCAGTAGCACTTTTCGGTGAAACCTATGACGAGAGTGTTCGTGTCATTGAAATTGGCGGCCCTTGGTCTAGGGAGCTCTGTGGTGGAACTCACGTTGCAAGAAGTGCACAAATTGGTTTAGTCTCAATCACAAATGAATCCTCGGTCGGTTCGGGTTCTAGAAGACTTGAGGCACTGGTCGGCTTCGAAGCGCTAACAGCTTTGAACAGAGACCGGCTCATGCTTCAACAGATATCAGAGTCATTGAAAGTTTCACCAGCAAACGCGTCTGAACGTCTTGCCGTTGTCTTGCAAGAGATGAAGGACGCACAACGCCAACTAAGCGCATTGCAAAGTGCAGCACTAAGCCTGCAAATTCCAGAATTGCTAAAGTCTGGCAAAGAGCTTGCAAGAGCTTTCTTAGTTACTTCTGTCATAAACGACGTTACTTCTGTAGATTCACTTCGGGACTTAGCAGTTAGACTCCGAGACCAATTGGCAGATAAAGCTAGCGTTGTCGCGTTGTTTGCTGTCATAGATTCAAAGCCAAGCGTCATTGTTGTGGCAAACCCACTGGCCCAGGATTCCGGGGTGAAGGCTGGGGAACTAGTCAAGATTGCAAGTTCGATTCTTGGCGGTGGCGGTGGCGGCAAAGCAGACATTGCTCAAGGTGGTGGAGTGTCTATTGATGCAATACCCGACGCAATCAAAGCCATAACAGAGAGCTTGAGCTAGTTGCTAAGACCTGGACGTAGGTTAGCAATCGATGTTGGTAAAGCCAGAATTGGATTGGCAATATCGGATGTGCATGGAATTCTTGCATCTCCACTAGCTACTCTCGCTAGGTCTGATTACGAAGCTAACCCAGATATTCTCTTCACCTTCGTAGAGGATTTCCAAGACCTCCTGGAAATCTACATCGGGTTACCGCTGAACCTTCAAGGGTGCTCGACATCTTCGACTGAAGACGCGGTTGAATTTGCTCAGTCGCTCAGCGCCACAACAAATGTCCCCATACGACTAGTAGATGAACGAATGACGACTGCTATCTCTAATCAACAGATCCGTGAGCTTGGTAAATCCCAAAAAGAAGCTAGAAGCACAATAGATCAGATGGCGGCTGTCGCAATACTCGAATACGCTTTTCAGATAGAACGTAATTCAACTAAATTCCCAGGACTGAGTTTGGAAGAGTGGAGGTCCCAGAATGACTGAACACTCGAACATGACCAGAAACAGGGCCCGTAAACCTAAATGGCCAAGAAGATTCCTAATCCTCGCAATGCTATTGCTTCTGCTCGGAGGCGTCGGCTATGCAAACCGTGCATCTCTTCGAGGAGTTTATGACCAGCTTTCCGGCGTTGAGTTCTCTGGTGCTGCCGGTGAAACTGTTTCATTCACGATAAATAGCGGGGACACCGGAACTCTCGTTGCCAAACACCTGGTGAACAAAGGCGTTACTAAAGACTTCTCTTCCACTCTGCGACACATCATTGCAGCACACCCCACTTTCTTCCCGGGCACTTACAAGCTTCCATCGCAGATCAGCAGCGATGAAGCCATCAAATATTTAACTGACCCCAAATATCAAGCCCTATCGAAAGTTACAATCCCTGAAGGGCTGAGGCTGGTTGACATCTACAAACGACTTTCAACTGCCACAGAGATTCCGATATCGAAGTTTGAAGCTGCAGGACGCAATCTGAAGAACTTCGGTCTTCCAAGAACTGCTCCTTCCTTAGAGGGATATCTCTTTCCTGCTACTTATAGCTTTAGCCCTGAACTTAGTGCGACGGAGATTCTCTCCACGATGGTATCCAGAATGAAGGATGAACTGGGCTCATTCGGTATCGCTAAGAAGGATTGGCAACGAACTCTTACTTTGGCGTCTGTGATTCAAAGAGAGGCTCGCTTGCACGATGACTTCTACAAGGTTTCTAGAGTGTTCCAGAACCGACTTAAGATCAACATGCCTCTGCAGTCTTGTGCGACTGCATCCTACGGTGTTGGCGAATTCTCAATCATCGTTACTAACAGAATCCTCAACGACGACAATCCATACAACACATACAAATACACCGGCCTACCGCGTGGCCCTATCGCAGCTCCCGGTTCGTTAGCTATCGACGCAGCGCTGCATCCCGCTGATGGAACTTGGTTGTATTTCGTAACCTGGAACCTCAAGTCAGGCGAAACTATTTTTAGCAACACCTATGCGGAACATTTAGTTGGAGTAGCTAAATGGGATAAGTGGATGGCGGAAAACCCGGGTTGGAATGGATAGCAAAAGCTTCGCCGTTCTTGGCGACCCCATCAACCACAGCTTGAGCCCGAAGATTCACTCAGCGGCGTATCAACAACTTGGTCTTGACTACAACTACGAAGCTATCCAAGTACCTGCTAATACACTTGCAGAATTCATTGCACAGAGAGGGCATGCATTCGACGGATTTTCCGTTACCATGCCCTTGAAATTTGAAGCTGCAGAGCAATCCTCTGACCAAACTAAGTTGTGGGGAACCGGCGTCGCCAACACGTTGATTAGGCATGGAAGCCATTGGGACTCACACAATACCGACATTGCCGGCATTGATTTTGCCCTTAGACAGTGTTTTGAAACTAATCCCGCCTCAGCAGCAATACTTGGTGCTGGTGCAACTGCTAGATCCGCTTTAGTCGCGCTAAGGAACCGTGCAGTTAGCCGGGTTACCGTCTATGCCAGAGACAAGCATAAAGCGGTAGCGCTAGCTAATCTACTAGGGGATTCGGATTTGATTTTAGAAATCAAGCATTTAGCGCAATACTCTAAGCAACAGGACCTGACTATCAACACTTTGCCGGCTGGTGTAATCGAATCTGTAGAGATGAAAGAACTCCAGGACGGATGGTTACTCTCTGCAAATTATTCCAGTGAGCACCACTCCTTTACTGACCTTTTCCCTAGAGCTCAGGTAGTCTCAGGAGTTGAGATGCTGCTAGGGCAGGCTATTGAACAGGTCAAGTTGTTCGTGGCAGAGGATATCACTCTGGATACAGTGCAAGCCAGAGAAGTACTAGAAGCTATGAGAGCAGCACTTCAGCAATAGCTTGACCAGTATGCGAGAATAGAGCCATGTTACGTTGGCTAACCGCAGGTGAATCTCATGGCCCTCAGCTCACTGCTGTCTTAGAGGGGCTCCCTGCTGGTGTTCAATTGCAAACATCTGACATACAAGCAGCCCTCGCTAGAAGACGTCTAGGTTACGGGCGAGGTGCTCGCATGAAGCTAGAGCAAGATCAAGCCACAATTACCGGTGGAGTTCGTCACGGGCTCACTATGGGTGGCCCAATTGCCATAAACATTGCAAATACTGAATGGCCTAAATGGGAGCAGGTCATGTCAGCCGACCCTGTCGATTTGGACTCTCTCACTGGTGCTAGAGCCGAGGCGCTAACAAGGCCTAGACCTGGTCACGCTGATTTCACTGGAATGCAGAAGTATGGGTTTCTTGACAGTCGTCCAGTCCTTGAAAGAGCTTCTGCTCGAGAAACCGCTGCAAGAGTTGCTCTTGGGGAAGTTGCCTCATCTTTCTTACGCTCTCTGGGAATAGAGCTTATAACTCATACAGTCTCGATTGGAACCGTTATGGCTGATGCGGATCTGGATTTGCCCAAGCCAACTGACCTTGAACGAATTGATGAAGATCCGCTTAGAGCTTTCAATGCTGACCTGAGTTCCGCCATGATTGCCGAGGTTGATGCAGCTCACAAGGATGGCGATACGCTCGGCGGTGTAGTTGAAGTCCTTATCTATGGAATGCCTCCGGGAGTTGGAAGTTTCGTGCATTGGGATCGGAGACTAGACAGTCAATTAGCCGGAGCGCTAATGGGGATCCAAGCAATCAAGGGTGTCGAAATCGGTGATGGCTTTGAAACTGCAAAACGACGCGGCAGCGAAGCTCACGATGAGATTACCGTTGGTGAGACTGGCTTAGTTGAACGACTAACCGATAGAGCTGGTGGCATCGAAGGTGGCATGAGCAACGGCGAGATTATTCGAGTCAGAGCAGCTATGAAACCTATCTCAACTGTGCCTAAGGCGTTGAAAACTATCGATGTTGCCACTGGAGAAGAAGCTAAAGCCCATCACCAGCGCTCAGATGTTTGCGCAGTTCCAGCAGCAGGCGTAGTAGCTGAAGCGATGGTTGCTCTCACCATTGCCAATGCTGTGTTGGAAAAGTTCGGTGGCGATTCTGTGCAAGAGACAAAGCGGAACATGGACTCTTACCTTGCCAGCATTCCTGAAACGCTGCGCTCTAACATCGCACGCTGATAACTATGGTCACTAAACCAGTAGTTCTGATTGGCCCAATGGGTGTTGGTAAAACAACTATTGGCAAGAAACTTGCTCGAAAGCTTGAGATTCCATTCGTAGATACTGATCAGCTTATTACCAAGGCGCACGGACCTATCGCGGAAATATTCTCTAAGGAAGGTGAGCCAGCCTTTAGAAAATACGAGGAGGAAGCAGTGCTGAGTGCTTTGGATGAGACTGCTGTAATCGCTACCGGTGGTGGAGCAGTGCTCAGTGGCTCGAATCAAAGAGCATTTGAAAAGGCTGTTGTTATATATCTCTCAACCAACGGTCTTCACATGAAATCACGTTTAGCCAAGGGCAACCGCCCATTACTCGAGAACGGTATTGCTGACTGGCGAAGGATTTACGACGAGCGTAAACCGCTATATGAACGAATTGCCGCTTTTGAAGTTGATTGTTCAGCGGCGAGTTTGTCTGGGACTATTGCTGAGATTTGCAAGAAACTTGAGACATTATGAATTTGCAGAAAATAACCGCAGAAGGTCAAACAGGCTATGAGATTCTGCTTGGGCGAGGGCTATTGGAGGAACTTGCTCCACAGCTTGGAGCAGCCGTTCGTAAGGTACTCGTCGTCTACCCTGAGGCCTTAGAGGCTAGTGCGACAGTAGTTGCCGGTAATTTGCGGGAACATTCCAAAGAGGTTTGGCTGTTTCCAGTAGCTGACGGGGAGTCGGCAAAGACTGACCAATGGCTTTCTGCGGCCTGGTCATACCTTGGGCAAGCAGAATTTTCACGCTCAGACGCGATTATTGGCTTAGGTGGAGGTGCGACGACAGACCTTGCCGGCTTCATAGCCGCAACTTGGCTGAGGGGAATATCGGTCATCCAGATTCCAACAACATTACTTGGAATGGTAGATGCAGCAATTGGCGGGAAAACAGGGATTAACACGCTTGAAGGCAAAAATCTTGTTGGTGCTTTCCATGAACCCAAGGCTGTGATTGCTGATCTTGATTCTTTGGAGAGTCTGCCTAAGATCGAACTTATTTCTGGTTTCGGAGAGATCGTTAAGTACGGTTTCATTGCTGATCCAACAATTCTCGAACTGATTGAGGACGACGTAGACGACGCCAGGGATACCAAATCTGAACGATTCGCAGAACTGGTGAAGCGTTCAATAGCAATCAAGGCTGAGGTTGTTGCCGCAGACTTTAAAGAAAGCTCCAGAAGAGAAATTCTCAATTATGGCCACACGATAGGCCATTCCATCGAACTGGCTGAGCACTACAAATGGCGACATGGCCATGCTGTCTCGGTCGGACTTGTTTTTGCAGCAGAACTTGGACGCTTGTCTGGAAAATTGGATGACGCGACAGCCGATAGGCATCGCAGCATACTTGAGCTCTTGCAACTGCCAACGACCTATCCAGCCGATCGTTGGGAGACGATTTTTACCGGCATGCAAGTCGATAAGAAGAGCAGAGGAGGAATTCTGCGCTTTGTAGTCCTAGAGGGGTTGAATAAGCCTGGAATTCTTGAAGCTCCAACCAAAGACCTGCTTTTTGCCGCCTATTCAGAAATCGCTAACTAGAAGATAGGTTTGAAGAATGAAAAAAGTGCTAGTTCTGAACGGACCTAATCTAAACCGACTAGGTTCACGTGAGCCTGATGTTTATGGATCGCAAAGCTACGAAGACCTAGTCCATGACCTAACTCAGTTGGCTGCAGAACTAGGAACTACTGTCGAAATCAAACAAACCAACGACGAGTCCGAGTTAATCTCGTGGCTTCACGACGCGGTTGATTCAAAAGCCGAAGTCATCATTAACCCTGGTGCTTTCACGCATTACTCATACGCGCTTCGGGACGCATGTGCGATTGTAACCACATCTGGATTGCAACTAATAGAAGTGCACATCTCAAATCCGCATGCCAGAGAAGAATTTAGACACAACTCGGTAATTTCTGGGGTTGCTACCGGAGTTATTGCAGGTTTTGGCATAGATTCCTACCGACTAGCACTGCTTCAACTGGCGCACTGATAAACTGCAATAGGCCGTTTGGCCCCCAAACTAACTCCTGCGAGGCACAAAATGGCAACAAGCAACGACCTTAAGAACGGCATGGTTCTTAACATGGATAACCAATTATGGACGGTTATCGAATTTCAACACGTAAAGCCAGGTAAAGGTCCAGCTTTCGTTAGAACCAAGCTTAAGAATGTAATTTCTGGAAAAGTTATCGACCGCACACTAAACGCTGGTGTAAAGATTGACACTGCAACAGTAGATAAGCGTGAGATGCAGTACCTATACAGTGACGGCGATGGTTTCGTTTTTATGGACACTCAAGACTATGACCAGATCACTCTCTCAAACACTTTGGTTGGCGATGCAGCTAACTACCTGCTTGAAAACCAACAGGCCATCGTTGCAATTCACGAAGGTAACCCGATCTACGTCGAGCTTCCAGCTTCGGTTGTTCTAGAAATCACATTCACTGAACCTGGCTTACAGGGTGATCGCTCTAGCGGAGGCACCAAGCCGGCAACTGTTGAAACAGGTCTTCAGATTCAGGTTCCGCTCTTTGTTGAGCAGGGAACCAAGGTAAAGGTTGACACCAGAACTGGTGACTACCTTGGCCGAGTGACTGACTAACCTTGAGTTCGAGATCCAAGGCTAGAAAGCGCGCAGTTGACGCGCTTTATGCAGCCGAATTAAGAGACGGCATGGCAACAGAGCTTCTTTCTGAAACCAAATCACAGGTGGGGGACCGCCAAAACCAGGACACCATTTTCGATTTTGCATTAGAACTGGTAACCGGAGTTCTCTCTCACCAAATCGAAATCGACGAAACCATAAGCGCAATGGCGCAGAACTGGTCACTCGATCGGATGCCAGCTGTGGATCGGGCAATTCTTCGACTAGGTATTTATGAAATTGCCTACGCAGGTACTGAGCCTGCAATAGCCATAAGCGAAGCTGTTGCACTGGCTAGCGAGTTGAGCACTGATGACTCTGGAACATTCGTTAATGGAATTCTGGCTGCAGTAGCTTCAACTCGTAAGCCAATCTAGGTAAAAGATTAGGTTTGCACTAGAATCAAATAAATTCATCCTTTAAAGGCGTCCTGTGAGGCGCAGAAGGAGGTGGGCGTGACTGCACGCACCGTCTTAGACGCTCAAGATATAGAGCGCGCGATAGTTCGCATTTCTCATGAAATCGTTGAATCTAACCAAGGTGTTAGTAACCTCGTTATTCTCGGAATTCCAACTCGTGGCGTCTACCTTGCAGAGCGAATCGCAAATTCAATCGCAAAGAATTACCCAGACTTCGAGCTAACAAACAGCCTTGGACGCCTTGATGTCACCATGCACAGAGATGACTTGGCTCGCAACCCTGGAAAACCTGTTACCCCAACATTCATCCCGACAGCTGACCTGAGTAGCAGCACAGTCGTTTTAGTAGACGATGTTTTATTCAGTGGAAGGACAGTTAGAGCTGCACTAGACGCTCTCGTTTCATTCGGAAGACCGAAGGCAGTGCGTTTGGCCGTACTCATCGACAGAGGTCACCGAGAACTTCCCATCAGGGCAGATTTTGTTGGAAAAAACCTGCCGACCAATTTCTCTGAACGCATCAGTGTTCGACTTGAAGAGTCAGACGGGGAGCAAGCAGTGGTGATCGAACAATGAGACACCTTCTTAGCATCAATGACCTTAGCAAAGAAGAGGCAATTGAATTACTGAACTTAGCTGTTGAGATGCAACAGGTAAACCTGAGAGAAATCAAGAAACTTCCCGCTCTAAATGGTCGAACTGTTGCAAATCTATTCTTCGAGGATTCAACTAGAACTCGCATATCATTCGAACTAGCTGCGAAACGGTTATCAGCTGATGTCATCAACTTCTCTGCAAAAGGGTCTTCTGTTAGCAAGGGCGAGTCTCTAAAGGACACTGTCCAGACTCTAGAGGCAATGGGGGTTGAGGCTCTAATTGTTAGACATAACCTCAGCGGCGCTGTCAATACAATTGCCAATTCAACCTGGTCAAATGCTGCAGTTATCAACGCAGGTGATGGCACACATGAACATCCAACTCAAGCACTACTAGATGCTCTAACTCTCAGACAGCGAGTGCTTGGGAATTCAAGTATCGGAGACATCTCTGGCCTTCGCGTATTGATTGTTGGGGACATCTTGCACTCTCGTGTCGCTCGCTCAAATTTACTCCTGCTAAGGAAACTGGGGGCAATCGTTTCAGTATCCGGTCCAGCAACTCTTTTACCTGAATCAATCAATAATCTTTGTGATGAGGTTTTCTATGATCTGGATGAAGCTCTCGATAGACGCTTCGATGCAGTGATGATGCTGAGGATTCAGGCAGAAAGAATGAATTCGGCATTCATGCCTAATCCAGCCGAATACGCTTTCGGCTGGGGATTAGGAGATACGAGATTCAATAGACTACAAAGTTCGACCGTAGTTATGCACCCAGGACCGATGAACAGAGGGCTCGAGATTTCTTCAAGTGCGGCTGATTCAAAGCAGTCAGTGATTCTTGAACAGGTCACCAATGGTGTTGCAATGCGAATGGCAGTTTTATATAAAGTTCTAGCTCAGGAGAAGAAGAATGACTGATAACCGCATCATCTTTAGAAACGCAACACTTTCAAACGGAAGTGTTGTGGATATTGCAATCCAGGACAGCAGCATTGAAGCTGTTGGCAAGGCGTTAGCGCTTACCGGGAGAGATATTGACTGCACAGGTTTGCGTGCGCTTCAAGGATTTGTCGATCTCCACACTCACCTTCGTGAGCCTGGCTACGAACAGAGTGAAACGATACTCACAGGTTCAAGAGCCGCTGCGATGGGCGGATTTACCGCAGTTCATGCAATGGCGAATACTGCCCCGGTGGCAGATAACGCAGCCGTGGTTGAACAGGTTTATGCTCTTGGTCTTGCCGCCGGCTACGTTCATGTCCAACCTGTCGGGGCGGTGACTAACAATTTAGAGGGCAAGCAACTTGCTGATTTACTGAAGATGAACAAGTCGAGAGCTAAAGTAACTGTGTTCAGCGATGACGGTAAGTGCGTATACGACTCTCTTTTGATGAGAAGAGCCCTTGAGTACGTGAAAGCATTTGGTGGGGTGATCGCGCAACATGCTCAAGATCCCAATCTCACAGTGGACGCTCAGATGAACGAAGGACCACTGGCATTCGAATTGGGCTTGACCGGTTGGCCAAGCGTTGCCGAGGAGGCAATTATCGCCCGCGATGTTCTATTGGCAGAGAATGTTGGCTCAAGATTACACATCTGTCACGTCTCAACAGCAGGTTCAGTAGACATCATTCGTTGGGCAAAGGCCAGAGGCATTGCTGTTACTGCAGAGGTGACACCTCACCACTTGCTCCTGACCGAAGATTTAGCCCGAGAATACAACCCTGTATTCAAAGTAAATCCACCGCTTAGATCAACACATGATGTTCAAGCACTTCGTGCCGCGATTGCCGATGGCACCATCGACATCATTGCGACAGACCATGCTCCACACACTGCAGACAACAAAGATTGCGAGTGGGGCCAAGCTGCATTCGGAATGGTTGGCTTAGAGACCGCAGCTAGCATTGCTCAAACCACTTTGATAGACACTGGTCTCATTGATTGGGTGAGATTCGAAGAACTACTATCAACCAATCCTTCGAGAATTTCTGGCTTGGAAAGACATGGGCAACCAATTCAGGCGGGGTTACCTGCAAACCTCACATTGCTTGACCCTGAAGTTTCAAGGAAGGTCGAAAATCAATCCGAGAGCAAGAGCTCAAACAATCCTTACGTTGGGATAGACCTATCGGGACAAATCATGCACACGATGTTTGAAGGTGTTCTAACAGTGTTCGAAGGAAAGATTCAGGAGACGCGAAATGACTAAGTTCGAAAAAGATGCACTTTTGGTGCTAGAGGATGGAAAAACATTTAGAGGTCACTCTTTCGGGGCTTCCGAACCGACTCTGGGTGAGATTGTCTTTGCAACCGGCATGTCTGGATATCAAGAGACCTTGACTGACCCATCATATGCTGGGCAGATTGTTGTTCAGACGGCACCTCACATTGGCAACACAGGCATGAACTCTAAAGACGAAGAGTCCAGTCGGATTTGGGTGTCAGGGTATGTAGTCCGTGACGTGAGCAGAATCGTCTCCAACCACCGCAGCGAAAGAAGTTTGGAATCAGACCTGATTGCAGATGGGATACCAGGAATCTCGGGGCTTGATACCAGAGCGCTAACTCTGCACTTGAGAGATCGCGGTGTTATGCGCGCAGGTATATTCAGTGGCGAGCAAGCAAAGAAGCCAGTCGCTGAACTGATCGCTGCCATAAAGAGTTCGGCCCAAATGAAGGGTAGATCACTATCTGGAACAGTATCGACTCAGGAAAGCTACGTAGTTCCAACCCTCGGCGAACGCATAGGAAAAGTTGCGATTCTTGACCTAGGGATTAAACGATCAACTATTGAAAACATGGTGGTTCGCGGCTTAGAGGTAATTGTTCTCCCTGCAACTTCAACATTTGTAGAGATATCAGCGACAGAGCCTGATGCGGTCTTTTATAGCAATGGTCCTGGAGACCCTGAAACAGCAACCGATCAAGTTGAAACTCTCCGTGAGATTCTCAAGGCTGGCATTCCATTCTTTGGAATATGTTTCGGAAACCAATTACTAGGAAGAGCGTTAGGTTTCGAGACATACAAACTGGCATTTGGTCACCGTGGAATTAATCAACCGGTCTTAGATAGACGAACTGGAAGAGTAGAAATAACAGCGCACAACCACGGTTTTGCCGTTCGTGTAGACGGTGGGGAAGAGGTCGACTCTCCAGCAGGTTTTGGAAGAGTAAAGGTAAGCCACATATGCCTCAACGATGACGTCGTTGAAGGATTGGAATGTGTAGATATTCCTGCCTTCTCAGTTCAATACCACCCAGAGGCAGCAGCAGGACCTCATGATGCTAACTACCTTTTCGACCGACTAGTCCAAATGATTCAAGACAAGAGAGCCAACTAATGCCGCGTAGAGAAGATATAAAGAGCGTTCTAGTTATTGGCTCCGGCCCAATTGTGATCGGCCAAGCATGTGAGTTCGACTATTCAGGGACACAAGCTTGCCGAGTTCTAAGAGCCGAAGGTATCAGGGTAATTCTGGTAAACAGTAACCCAGCTACCATCATGACTGACCCTGATTTCGCTGACGCTACATACATTGAACCAATCACCCCCCAGGTCATTGAAGAAATCATCAAGAAGGAAAAGCCGGATGCCATCCTGCCAACTCTTGGCGGTCAAACAGCTCTCAACGCTGCCATGTCTCTGCATGAGCTGGGAATTCTGGATAAGTACGGAGTTGAACTTATTGGAGCAAAAGTTGAAGCCATACGAGCTGGCGAGGATAGACAATCCTTCAAACAACTGGTTCTCGCCTCTGGTGCAGATGTAGCTAAATCAGTGATTGCGCATAACATGGATGAAGTTTTAGGTGCGGTAGAGGTTCTAGGTTATCCGCTAGTTGTTCGACCATCCTTCACAATGGGTGGCTTGGGTTCTGGTTTTGCCTATAACGAAGAAGACCTGCGCCGCATTGCTGGTGCTGGTTTGCAGGCTAGCCCAACAACCGAGGTGCTTCTTGAAGAGTCCATCCTGGGCTGGAAAGAGTATGAACTTGAACTGATGCGTGATACTGCAGACAATACAGTGGTCGTCTGTTCAATTGAGAATGTGGACCCAGTCGGTGTCCACACCGGCGATTCAATAACTGTCGCCCCTGCTCTTACGCTTACCGATCGCGAATACCAGAACCTTAGAAACATATCTATTGACATCATTAGAGCCGTTGGTGTCGACACCGGTGGATGTAACATCCAGTTTGCAGTTGAGCCTGACACTGGACGCGTAATAGTGATTGAGATGAACCCTAGAGTTAGTCGTTCCTCAGCTCTTGCTTCAAAAGCAACAGGTTTTCCGATTGCAAAAATTGCCGCAAAGTTGGCCATTGGCTACCGTCTGGATGAAATTCCTAATGACATTACGAGAGTAACCCCAGCCTCGTTTGAACCAACTCTTGACTATGTAGTAGTGAAGGTTCCACGCTTTGCTTTTGAGAAATTCCCTGCCGCTGATGCAACACTCACCACCACAATGAAATCTGTTGGTGAGGCAATGGCTATTGGGCGAAACTACGCTCAGGCTCTGCAGAAAGCGCTCAGAAGCCTTGAGAAGCGAGGGTCTTCCTTCTATTGGTCTGGCGAGACTCTTGATAAGAATGCGCTATTGCTGAAATCTAAAACCCCGACTGACGGACGTATTGTGACTGTTCAGCAAGCTCTGCTCGCTGGAGCTACAAACGAAGAAGTCTTCGAAGCTACCAAGATTGATCCCTGGTTCATCGATCAGATTGCGGTTATTAATGAAGTAGCGAAAGAAATTCAGAGCTCGGATTCACTATCCGCTGATTTACTCAGATACGCCAAGGAATACGGTTTCAGCGACATCCAAATTGCGCAATTGCGTGGTAATACTGAACTCGAGATAAGAACGGCTCGCTATGCATCGAAGATCAGACCTGTTTTCAAGACAGTTGACACTTGCGCTGGAGAATTCCCAGCTCTTACTCCTTATCACTACAGCACTTACGAGGATGAAACTGAAGTCATCCCTTCAAAGGCCAAAAAAGTAGTCATTCTGGGTTCTGGTCCAAACAGAATTGGGCAAGGAGTTGAGTTTGATTATTCCTGCGTGCATGCGTCTTTTGCTTTGCATGATGCTGGATTTGAAACCATCATGATCAATTGCAACCCAGAAACTGTTTCAACGGACTATGACACTAGTGACAGGTTATATTTTGAACCACTCACACTCGAAGACGTCCTAGAGGTTATTCATGCTGAATCTGAAAGTGGTGAACTGGTCGGAGTTGTTGTCCAACTTGGTGGACAGACTGCCCTAGGTCTTGCTCAAGGGCTAAAGGAGAATGGTGTTCCGATTCTCGGTACCACTCCAGATGCAATTGATTTAGCAGAAGAACGTGGAGCTTTCTCAAGAATCCTTGATGAAGCGAAGCTGATTTCTCCTGCCAATGGCACGGCCACTAACCTCGAGCATGCGCTTGAAATAGCCGAGCGTATTGGGTACCCGGTACTGGTTCGACCTTCCTTCGTTCTAGGTGGTCGAGGCATGGAAATTGTTTACGACTCGGATGCCCTAAACGATTACTTCGATCGAATCGCAGACCAAGCAATCGTTGGTCCTGATCATCCGTTGCTAGTTGACCGCTTCCTTGATGACGCCATCGAAATTGACATCGATGCACTCTTTGATGGAGAAGAGCTCTATGTCGGCGGTGTTATGGAACACATTGAAGAAGCAGGTATTCACTCCGGAGATTCTTCTTGTACTTTGCCTCCGATTACTTTGAGCGAGGCACAAATTGATCGAGTGAGAGAAGCTACTCTCAAGATAGCCCAGGGCATTGGTGTAGTCGGCTTACTTAACGTGCAATTTGCACTCGCCCATGACGTTCTCTATGTATTAGAAGCGAACCCGAGAGCATCGAGAACTGTTCCTTTCGTGTCTAAGGCACTTGGAATTACATTGGCTAAGGCAGCAGCACTTGTCATGGTAGGAAGAACCATTCGAGAGCTAGTCACAGCAGGGCATCTTCCAGCTAAAGATGGAACACATATCCCAGCCAATTCAGCAATATCGGTAAAAGAGGCAGTGCTTCCATTCAAGCGTTTTGCCACGAAGGATGGCAGATTCGTTGATTCTCTGCTTGGTCCTGAAATGCGCTCAACCGGTGAGGTTATGGGAATTGATGTGGACTTTCCAACTGCCTTCGCGAAGAGTCAATCAGCTGCCGGAAGTGCCCTCCCGACATCTGGAAGGATCTTCATCTCAGTTGCGGACAGAGACAAGCACCAAGTGATCTTGCCTGTTCGTCGCTTATGGCAACTTGGCTACGAAATCCTCGCAACATCTGGAACAGCAGCCATCCTTAATCGGCATGGAATTCCCAATCGCATTGTCAGAAAGCACAGCGCAGATGACAACGCACCTGCTGGCCCTTCCATCGTGGAATTGATTTTGGCTGGCGAGGTTGATGTCGTTGTGAATACGCCATCAGGCACAGATGCTCGGAAAGATGGCTACGAAATTAGGGCAGCAACTACGGCTGCTGATGCTCCGATATTTACAACCATCGCTCAACTTTCTGCTGCAATTGGATCATTCGAAACTGTTATCGCAGGACCATTCACCGTTCGATCACTTCAAGAGCATGCAATGGACAGGAGAAATGCTATTGCCTGAAACATTTTCTAGGAAATTGGAGAGCGCATTCAACAAAAGTGGCCATCTTTGTGTTGGCATAGATCCACACGAGCAATTACTTGCGGACTCTGGCATCCCACAAACTCCTGATGGTCTTAACACCTTTAGCATGCAGTTGTTGGATCAACTATCTGGCACTGTTGGAATAATCAAACCGCAAGTTTCATTCTTTGAACGTTTTGGCTCTGCTGGTTTTAGAGTGCTCGAGGAGATATGTTCTGAAGCTGCTAGCAGGGGATTCCTAGTCATAGCCGATGCTAAACGAGGAGACATCGGCTCTACCATGACTGCCTATGCAGAAGCTTGGCTTGCAAAAGATGCTCCGTTTATGGTCGATGCACTAACTCTGAGCCCGTATTTGGGGGTTCGTTCACTTACCCCTGCAGTCGAGCTCGCCGTTGAAAGAGGCAAAGGACTGTTTGTTCTGTGCGCAACTTCAAACCCAGAAGGCATTGCCCTGCAGGCAGCCTTGGAAGATGGAACGACAGTTGCTAACTCCGTGGCGAACGAAGTTGCGATTCTGAACAGAGCGTCATCGCAAAGCAAAACAACCTTTGGAACAATTGGGTTGGTTATTGGAGCTACGGTGAATCTTCCAACACTTGGCCTCAGCAATTTGAGCCAAGCTCACCCTAAAGCCCCAATCCTAGCTCCTGGCTTCGGGGCCCAAGGTGCAAGGCTTTCTGATGCAAAGCGGATATTCGGGGACAACGCCGACTCAGTAATATACACAATCTCCAGAAGCGCTCTACGTGATGGACTACATTCAGTCTCGGCAACCGTAAAGGCTGATCAGTATGAGCTTTCCCAGGCTCTAAGTGCATAGGCTGTAGTCATGAGTCGTCTAATCGTTATCGCAGGCCCAACAGCAGTGGGCAAAGGAACAGTAGTTCGATGGCTTCTGGATAACGACCCCAACATACAAGTCTCTGTTTCCGCCACGACACGTAGCCCAAGACCAGGGGAAATCGACGGACAGTCATATTTCTTTGTTTCAACTGGGGAGTTCGAAAAGATGATCGCCGCTGGCGAACTCTTGGAATACGCAGTGGTCCATGGGTCCAATTACTACGGGACCCCTAGAAAACCAGTAGAACAGGCTCTAGCTGCTGGTAAACAGGTCATCCTCGAGATTGACCTTCAAGGTGCCAGACAAATCAAGGAAAGCATGCCCGAGGCAAACTTAATCTTCATTGCGCCACCAAATTGGGACGAGTTGGAGCGCCGTTTAGCCCTTCGTGGCACAGAAACCCGAGAACAAATAGCGGTCAGATTGGCCACAGCAAGAGAAGAGATGGCTGCTACAGCGGAATTTGACCACGTAGTAATCAACACTGAGGTAGCGGAATGTGGTCAACAGGTCTTAGACTTAATGCAAGCTTCGTGATCCGCTCAAGGATTCACACCCACACAATCAACTGAAAGCAAGTAATCCATGTCTGAAAAGCTAGAAGGTATCGTTTCACCATCCATTGACTCCCTAATGTCAAAGCACGCATCAAAGTATGGATTGGTAATTTTTGCTGCAAAGCGTGCACGTCAGATCAACGACTATTACTCAGCTCTTCATGAGGGTTCACTTTTCACAAATGTTGGCCCACTGGTCGACGCAGCAGTCGACGACAAGCCACTGTCTATTGCAATGCGTGAAATTGTCGCCGGCGCAATCACAGCTGAAGAATCAGCTAACTAGTAAAGCACTAGCTTGCGAATAATCGTCGGCGTTACCGGTGGCATCGCTGCCTATAAAGCTCCTTCAATTATTCGGGCATTGACCGAACTCGGTCACGACGTAAAAGTCATTCCAACCCAAAATGCTTTGCGTTTCGTTGGAGCTACAACACTAGAGGCAATTTCCCACAATAGTGTTGATGCCGAATTATTCAACGATGTTGAGAACGTCAAGCACATAGCTTTGGCTCAAGAAGCCGAAGTGATTCTTATCTCTCCAGCAACAGCGAGCTTCATAGCTCGATATGCTGCAGGACTCTCTGACGATCTCTTGCTAAATGTGCTGTTGGCCACCAAGGCGAAAGTAGTAGTCGCTCCAGCCATGCACACCGAGATGTGGGAGCACCCCGCAACTATAGACAACATCGAGACACTCAAATCCCGAGGTGTAGTTATTGTTGAACCAGCTGTTGGACGCCTAACCGGCTCTGATACTGGCGTGGGTCGCTTAGCTGAACTGGAAGACATTATTGCCGCCACTGTTGCACCCAATAATCCACAGGATTACCTGGGGAAGACGGTGCTTGTCGTAACAGGCGGCACCCACGAACCAATCGACTCAGTCCGATACATAGCCAATCGTTCCTCTGGGAAGCAAGGGTTAGCCATCGCGGAAGCCGCAAAGTCTAGAGGAGCGCGAGTGAAGCTAATCGCTGTCAACTTAGTTGCTCAAGACGCTAAGTTTGGCGATGTTAAAGATGCCGAGACAGCAGCCGACGTGCTGGCATTGTTGCAATCGGATTGGGCCAAGAGTGACTTTCTAATAATGCCAGCCGCAATTGGAGATTTTAGTGTTGAGAATGTATACCCAGGCAAATTGCATAGGGCGGATAGTGTCGGCTTAGATTTACATCTTGTTCCGAACCCTGATGTGCTGGCAACAGTGGCCAAGCTGGCTCGGAGAAGCGACAAGAGACCGGTAATAGTGGGCTTCGCAGCCCATGCCAGCGAATATGAAGAGCAAACTCTCGAAGAGAGTGCCAAGTCTAAACTCATAATCAAACAGGTGGATGTCATCGTTGCCAATGACATATCGAACGGAAAAGTTTTTGATACAGATTCAAACAAGGTTCTAATTCTCAGTGCGGATTCAAAGGAATACGCCGAGGGAACAAAGGATTTCGTGGCAAATCAGATACTTGACTTCATATCAACAAAACTCGATCATGCCCTCTAATAGGAGGGCGAACTCTTTGTCGGCGCAAAAGTATATACTTGGGAATCTATGAATGAAACTAGATTTTTCACGTCCGAATCCGTCACAGAGGGTCACCCCGACAAGATCTGTGACCAAATTAGCGACGCAATTCTCGATGACCTTCTTTCTCAGGATAAGAACTCTCGTGTAGCGGTAGAAACCCTAGTGACCACGGGATTAGTTCATGTCGCCGGAGAAATCACAACTGAAGGTTACGCTGAGATTCCTGACATCGTCAGAGGAAAACTATTGGATATTGGTTACAACTCTTCAGAGATTGGCTTCGATGGAAACTCATGCGGAGTCTCGGTTTCGATAGGCAAGCAGTCTCCGGACATAGCTTTAGGAGTGGACACTTCGCTCGAAATCAGAGACGTTAGCAGCAGTGAAGCCTTTGATAAGCAAGGAGCAGGAGACCAAGGTCTGATGTTTGGCTTTGCTTGCAACGAGACTCCAGAGCTAATGCCACTACCAATTTCAGTAGCTCACGCTCTTGCACAGAGATTAGCTCAGGTAAGACATCAAGGCTTGGTTGAATTTCTTAGACCTGACGGTAAGACACAGGCAACTATCGGCTATGAGAATGGCATTCCCACAAAGGTCACAACTCTTGTGGTTAGCACTCAGCACAATCCAGGCATTTCACATTCGGAAATCACGAACGCGGTAAGAGAATTTGTAATCGAACCTGTTCTTGAACGCTTTGAGTTTGACATCAGAGATACGCAGATTCTTGTCAACCCGACATCTCAATTCATTGTTGGAGGACCTCAAGCTGACGCGGGACTGACCGGAAGAAAAATCATTGTCGACACCTATGGCGGATACAGCCGACATGGTGGCGGTGCCTTCAGTGGTAAGGATCCATCAAAGGTAGACCGATCCGCTGCATACGCCACTCGTTGGGTTGCTAAAAATGTTGTCGCTGCTGGGCTGGCAGACAAGGTGGAAATTCAAGTTTCTTACGCCATCGGCAGGGCTAGACCACTGGCAATTTATGTCGAGACATTCGGAACCGCAAAGCTTGACCCAAAAGCGATTGAAAGAGCGATAGCGGATGTGTTCGACCTCAGACCAGCAGCCATAATTCAAGAACTCGATTTACTTAGACCTATCTATGGAAAGACCTCAACCTACGGGCATTTCGGCCGCGAACTTCCTGAGTTCAGTTGGGAAAAATTGAACAAGGTTGACGATTTGAGATCAGCTGTTGGGTTTTAGCGATGCGGGTAGCCTCAATAGTTTTCCCATCACCACTTCCTCAATTAGATAAAGTTTTCGACTACACGATTCCAGAAGCTCTAAGAAATGATATTCAATTCGGAGTAGCGGTTAGAGTTCCCTTCGGTTCATCTAAAACCCTGAAGATCGGTTATGTCATTGCGATAGAGGACTCTTCAGTTTACGAGGGGGAACTTCAAGAGCTCGTTGAGCTTGTTTCCCCGAATTCAGTAATAACAAAAGAGCAATACGATTTAGCAAAGGCTGTGGCGTCACGGCAAGCTGGAATCGTCGGAGAGTTACTAGCTGTTTGCGTTCCAAAACGCTCTGCCAGAGCTGATTTGAAACACAGGTCAAGGCAGTCCGAACTATCCAAGAACCTGAGCAATGAAACAAAGAACTCAGTTCCAATTCGAGAATTCATCACACCGGGCATCTTTAATTCTGAAAAACCTATTCACTGGACACACATCTTTATTGAACGGTGCCGACAAGTCATATCTGGTGGAGAATCTGTTTTAGTTGTAGTGCCAGACTTTAGAGATATTGAAGTCTTCGAGGAAGCATTAGAGAGATCAGGGCTTACAGATTCGGCATTGCGTCAGATTAGTTCTGATTCTGTCGTCAACCGTTGGGAGAATCATCTTCTGGCAATAGCAAAATCAGGAGTCATCATCTATGGAACTCGTGTGGCTTGCTTTGCTCCGTGCCAAAACCTTGGTCTGATTCTCGTCTGGGATGATGTTGACGAATCGCATCATGAACAAGGCTCACCCTACTGGAACAGTCGCGATGTTCTGTTACAAAGAAGTGAATTGGAGAACTCCTCCATAGTCTTCTGTGCTCATTCTCCAAGCTCTGAAATCTCAAGACTGATTGAGTTGGGATATCTAAGGCACGCTGATGTTTCCAAATCCAAGCCGTTGGTCCGAATAACTGAATCTAATCAAAGATTGGATACTGAATCATTCGCGCTTATTTCAAAAACATTAACTGAAGGCAAACCGGTATTGATTCAGGTTGCAAATATAGGATTCGCCTCCGCTTTAGCATGTGTGAGCTGCAGAGAAATTCAAAGATGCTCTGTCTGTCAAACCTCGCTATGGCTTGACCCAGCAAGAGAACTACGCTGCCGCAATTGCAAGAAAGTTCACGAGCAATTGTGTGTTTGTGGCGGTAAAACTTATAGAGCGATATCGATGGGCAGCCATGCACTTTCCGAGCAATTAGAGCGAAGTTTTCCGAAAGCCAATGTTCAACGCAACACGGGTTCGGATCGGCTTACTAAAGTCGAAGCACAGAGCGCCTTAGTAATCTCAACGCCAGGCTCGGAACCTGCCGTTCAGGGAGGTTATGCAGTAATCGTCCTCGCTGACGCTCAGATCATGGTCGGCTACCCAAGACTCCGAGCCTTAGAACAGGCAAGCCAGAAATGGGCTAACGCTATATCTCACCTTGCCGAGACGGGTGTTGTCATTGCTGTTGGACTCTCTGGAGAGTTAGCCAATCAACTGAAGGTGGCTGACTTCACCGGAATAGTTAGGGCTGACATGCTAGAAAGATCAGAGCTTGGACTTCCACCATCCTGCAGAATTCTGTCCGTAACATCCAAAAATCATAATGACGCAGTAGCGGTGAAGAGTAAGCTCAATGAGCTCACTGATCTCACGAGTGTCCCAACAGCCATCTCCACCACAGTTGCTTACTCATACAGCATCGCTAATGGGGGTAGGGTGGCAACTGATGTTCGCCAAGTAGTTGAATCTGTTTCCAAAACCAGTAAACACAAACTGCCTGGGCAAAGAGTCTTGTTCATAAACATGGACGACAACAAAGTAATCTAGCCAAGAGAGGAGCTCGCAATGAAAATACTCTTTGCTGGAACTCCAGAGGTTGCTGCAGATGTCCTTAAAGCAATTGCCTTAGCCGGTCATGAAGTGGTCTTAGTTCTCACTCGAGAAGATGCGCCAACCGGTCGAGGAAAAGTATTGACTGAATCCGCTGTCGCTATCTCAGCAGCAGAGCTCGGCATACAGACTGTCAAAACCAACAAGCCAAACGCTGAAGAACTAGCAAAGATAAAGTCCTCTGGCGCAGAACTAGGGATAGTTGTCGCCTACGGAACTATTTTGAAGGTTGAAGTATTGGATTCCCTTGCCGCTGGTTGGTTCAACCTACACTTCAGTTTGCTCCCTAAATATCGAGGAGCAGCTCCGGTTCAGCGCTCCATAATGGCAGGGGATAACGAAACAGGTGTGACAATGTTCAAGCTCGAACAGGGCATGGATACCGGCCCAATTGCTGGGCAGGCACACACCTCTATCAACCCAAGAGAAACCTCAGGAGAACTTCTGGCCAGACTTGGTTTGCTAGCTGTGAGCCTGCTCTCGGAAGTCTTGCCAAGTATCTACTCAGGCACTTTAGACCTTCGTGAGCAAAAAGGTAAACCCACATTTGCCCCAAAACCGACAAGGGAAGAAGCGAAAATCAATTTCAACCGCGAAGCAATTGATATACAGCACCAAATATTGGGGCTCAACCCTGAACCTATGGCATGGTGCCTGGCTGGTGAAGAGCCAATGAGAGTGTTAGACGCGCTCGAAACTAGATCTTCTGTTGTTTTAGATGCAATTGGGAGTTCCGAGCAAGGATCAATTAAAAGCCACGAGGGCCGTGTCTTTATACACTGCGGCTCAGGAACAGTGTTAGAACTTATCGAAGTGCAACCAAGTTCCAAGCGCGCAATGTTGGCTAAAGACTGGTACAACGGGAATAGAAAGATCGAGAAGCTCTCGTGAGAATTCCCATCAATTCAAGAAGTGTTGCGCTGCAGCTGCTCAACAAAGTTTCAGAAGATGGTGCGTATGCGAACTTAGTGATGCCGACACTTCTTACTGAGGCCAAACTCAGTGAAAGAGATGCAGCTTTCGCACAGGAACTTGGATTTTCGACTATACGTTGGCAGCTGACCTACGACAGAATAATTGACAAGGTCAGTTCAAGAGAAGTTCAATCCATTGAACCAATTCTCCTAAATGGCATCCGACTCGGCGTTCACCAGTTGCTTCAGATGCGAGTTCCAGCTCACGCATCACTTAATGAAACAGTGAACCTAATACGTCAAGCCTGCGGTGAGAAAGTGGTGGGCTTTGCAAACGGGGTTTTGCGTCGAGTAAGCGAGAAGTCTTTCGAACAATGGTTGGAAGCAATAACTGACGGACTCACATCACAGGTTGAGATCCTCTCACTTAGATTCTCACACCCAGAGTGGATTGTTAGAGCGCTGCAGCAGAGCCTGAAAAGCGATGGCATGGAAGACGATTTAGCCGATTTACTTGGCTCTAACAACACACCAGCGCTAGTGACGATGATTGCATTGCCTGGTTTGAGTGATCGAGACGAATTCCTAAATGAAGGAGCTCTCACAACGTATATGAGTCCTTATGGTTTCGTCCTTGACTCTGGAAATCCAAGCGAAATTGCAGAAGTTCGCAGTGGAAAAGTAAGAGTCCAAGACGAGGGATCGCAAATCGCTGCTTTAGCACTCGTTACCTCAAGAGAGATCCAAGGTGAGGAAGAATGGTTGGACATGTGCGCCGGCCCTGGTGGAAAAGCAGCCCTACTAGCCGCGTTAGCCCGAGCCAATGGAGCAAAGCTAGAGGCTAACGAGATTCAAGAGCACCGAGCCGAATTGGTACGAAAGGCACTGAGGCCGTTCCCCGAGGTCACAGTCACTACCAAGGACGGCAGGGATATTGGCGATACAACACCGAATTACTTTGACCGGATTCTCTTAGATGCGCCTTGCACGGGTTTAGGTGCTCTACGTAGACGCCCTGAGGCGAGATGGCGAAAGAGTGCCGAAGACCTAAAGAGTTTGGTTGAACTTCAATTTGAGCTGCTGCAAAGTGCTTATCACGCACTAAAGCCTGGTGGTTTGTTGCTGTATGTGACTTGTTCCCCACACCTTTCTGAAACTACCGCTGTAATCAGCAGGGCAATAAAGGAACTTGGGGTTTCGGTACTTGATCTGACTGCAGAGCTAAATGAACAGTACTTCTCCGGCTCACTGCCTAAAGAGCGAAAGACTGTTCAGCTATACACCCATCGGGATGGCACCGATTGCATGTTCATGGCCTTACTCACAAAGTAATTGAGAGAAGTTAGGCTTTAGAAATGGCAGTCCGAATTCAACCAAGCATACTAAGCGCTGATTTTGTAAATCTTCAGGCTGAATTCCAGAGCATTTCAAGTGCTGACGGAATCCATGTGGATGTGATGGATGGGCATTTTGTACCAAATCTAACTTTTGGCCTTCCTGTCGTAAAGCGCATGCAAGAGATTTCAAACTTGCCTTTGGATGTCCACCTTATGATTGAGGATTTAGATCGGTGGGCCGTTGAATACGCGTCGCTCGGCGTCTTCTCAGTGACACTCCATTTCGAAAGCTGCAAGGATGTGGGGGACACAATAAGGCAGGTGAAATCTGCTGGAGCGCGAGTGGGGCTTGCAATCAAACCCAATACTCCGGTCACTGTGATAGCACCTTACCTCAAGGAACTTGATCAGGTTTTAGTGATGTCAGTCGAACCTGGATTTGGTGGTCAATTATTCATACCTGCAAGTATCGAGAAGATTCGAGCAGTTAGAGAGCTCATAAACCAGAGCTCAAGGGATATCTGGCTCCAGGTAGATGGCGGTATTGGCCTCTCAAACATAGCTGAAGTTGTGGCTGCTGGAGCTGACACCATCGTGGCTGGTTCTGCAGTATTCGGAATATCAAATCGCGCAGGAGCGATTTCAGCTCTTAGGGAAGCAGCAGAGTAAACTCGCTAACCATCCAAAGGTTAGTAAAGTAGGTTAATGAAAACCTTTGAAAACCTCTTCGCTGAGATTCTCTCCCACGCTCAGTCTGACCCCAAGACATCCAATTCCGCTCGACTCATTCAATCCGGAGTGCATGAAATTGGAAAGAAGGTAGTTGAAGAGGCAGCCGAGGTTTGGATGGCAGCCGAATATCAGACCAAGGACGATCTGAGCTTAGAAATAAGCCAGCTGATTTATCACTTGCAAGTGCTAATGGTCGCTAAGGGGATAACCCTTCAAGATTTGGAAGAGAAATACTAGATGTCAGAACTCCTAAAAGTTGCTGTCCCGAATAAGGGAATCCTTAGCGAATACGCGACCCAGATGCTTGAGGAAGCAGGATATAAGGTTCGCAAGGATTCTAAGACTCTAAGAGTTCTAGATTCAGCGAACGGCATCGAATTCTTTTACCTGCGACCACGCGACATCGCAACGTACGTGGGCACCGGAGCCCTTGATCTTGGACTCACAGGGCTTGACTTACTTGCTGACAGCAGATCTGAGGCGATCAAGGTTGCCGACCTAAACTTCGGTCAATCGACTTTTCGTTTTGCTTGCATCCCAGGGCAATTCTCTGAACTCACCGATATTGCCGGCAAAGCCATCGCAACTGCTTATCCGGACTTGCTCAGTGACTATCTGTCTAAGCAAGGAATAACTGCAAAAATTGTGAAACTTGATGGCGCTGTCGAGACAGCGGTAAGTCTCGGGGTAGCTGATTTGATTGCAGATGTAGTTTCAAGCGGCAACACAATAAGACAGGCTGGTTTAGAAATATTTGGACCAGTGATTTTAGAGTCATCTGCGTATTTGATTGCAAACGCAAACAGCTTGGGGTCCGCAACTCTGCTTCTTCGCAGGCTCAACGGTGTGATAGTTGCTCGCGAATACGTGATCTTTGACTACGACTGCCCTAGCAGTTTGGTTGATGAAGCTTCAAAAATTACCCCCGGGATTGAATCACCAACAATTTCTCCCACTAAAGATCCTGAGTGGGTTGCTGTGCGAGCGCTAGTTCCACGATCAGAAATCAACGACAAGATGGACGATCTCTACGATTTAGGAGCCAGAGCTATATTGGTTTCAGCAATCCACGCCGCAAGGATCTAAAGTTGCCACTTTCCATCAGGGTAATACCCTGTCTAGATATTAGAGATGGCGAGGTTGTCAAAGGCGTGCAATTCGCAGATGTCCAGAGCGTGGGCGAGCCAATTGAGTTGGCCACAAAGTATTACTCTGATGGGGCGGATGAACTTACATTTCTTGACATAACTGCAAGCCAACAGGGTAGATCGGCAACATTGGATCTGGTCTCAAGAACCGCTGACACACTTTTCATTCCTCTGACAGTTGGGGGAGGTATCCGCAAATTGGACGATGTCGCTCAACTGTTAACCGCTGGTGCGGACAAAGTAAGCATCGGCTCAGCAGCCATAACTGTTGATGGCTTGTTGCAAGAAGTCTCTAACCGGTTCGGAGATCAAGTTCTCGTTGTTTCTCTAGATATCAGGCGAAGTGCGGCCACTTCTTCTGGCTACGAACTTACAAGCCACGGAGGAACTGTCAATACGGGAATCGATGCCCTTACCTGGATTTCAGAGCATAGCGAGTTTGGAATTGGAGAACTACTCCTGAACAGCATGGACGCCGATGGAACCAAGTCAGGATTTGATGTGGAGTTGCTAAATGCCGTTCAGAATGAGACTGGATTACCACTAATCGCAAGCGGTGGCGCTGGTACTGTCGAGGACTTTGTTTCAGCTGCTAGGGCAGGCGCATCGGCCGTGCTTGCCGCTTCGGTATTTCACAGCGGTGAGATTAGTATCAGAGAGGTAAAAGAGAAGTTTCAGCAAAGTGGATTGGCGGTGCGGTTGTGATTGATGTCAGCTCTGTCTCATTCGATTCAAATGGCTTAGTTCCAGCAATCATCCAAAACGACCTAGACGGTACGGTCCTCATGCTTGCCTTTATGAACAAAGAATCTCTGAAACAATCTTTGATCTCAGGTAAATGTGTTTTTTGGTCAAGATCTAGAGAGCAACTTTGGCTCAAGGGTGAAACCAGTGGGAACTTTTTAAATATCGTAAGTCTCGATATCGATTGTGATAGAGACGCTTTGCTTGTGAGAGTAATTCCGGTTGGTCCAACCTGTCACACCGGTGCAAAGTCTTGTTTCGATGGCAACAAGGAGAACCATGACTAAGTTCAATCTCACCTACGAGCAATTCCTTGAGCATGCCAAAGTTGGCAATGTTGTTCCACTAATTCAAGAAATATTCGCTGGAGACGAAACTCCAGTTGGGTTATACGAGAAACTCTCCAAGGATCATTCGGGAACTTTCTTGCTGGAATCAGCCGAGCATGGAGTTTGGTCAAGATACAGCTTCATAGGGGTTCGGTCGCGTGCGACTGTGCGTCAGGTTAATGAAGTACTTGTGGTTGATAATGCTGGTTTGGTCTTGCCAGTTCCATCTGACCTTCCCCAGAATTCATTGCATGCAATTCAACACATCCAAAACTCATGGCAAACTGCAGCGATAACTGATTTACCGCCAATGACCTCAGGCTTAGTTGGGTTCTTTGGTTGGGACATCATCAGGCAGTTAGAAAGACTTGAGCAGGCTCCTAGATCAACATACAGTTCGCCAACTATTCAGCTTGAACTTGTGCAGGATCTATTGGTCATAGATCATTTGACCAGCAACCTGCTGCTTGTCTCAAACATATATATCTCAGGTTCCACTGATCTGAAAACTGCCTTTGAAGATGCTTCCACTCGAATCGGGGAGATGTTCAGCAAAATCTATGTTCCGACTGTGCCGAACCTCGCTTCGGAATCAAACGAGATGACAACTGAAATCACAGCTCTGAGCACACAAGCTGAATTTGTTGAAATGGTTCGAAGAGCTAAGGAACATGTCGTTGCCGGAGATGTGTTTCAGGTGGTGCTCTCACAGCGTTTTGAATTGGAACTCCGGGCAAGACCAATCGATGTGTATAAAGTCTTGAGAGCACTAAACCCAAGCCCCTACATGTATTTATTGAACCTAAGCGACGAGAACGGTGACTATGCAATTGTTGGTTCGTCGCCTGAAGCACTGGTCAAAGTAAATGGGAACCATGTAGTGATGCATCCCATTGCCGGATCAAGACCAAGAGGCGTAACAACAGATCAAGATCTAGCGAACGAGAGTTCTCTCTTGGCTGACGCCAAGGAGCGGGCCGAGCATTTGATGCTTGTCGATTTAGCTAGAAATGACCTTCTAAAGGTTTGTAAACCTGAATCCATTGAAGTCTCAGAATTCATGAAGATCGAGCGTTTCAGCCACATCATGCACCTCGTTTCAACAGTAGAAGGATCATTAGCGGGCGGGAAATTTGCACTCGACGTTTTTAGCGCAACTTTTCCTGCAGGAACCCTCTCTGGCGCTCCAAAGCCAAGAGCTTTGGAAATCATCGATGCCTTGGAGCCGGTTAGCCGTGGAGTGTTTGGTGGAGTAGTTGGATACCTCGATTTCAGTGATAACGCTGACCTCGCTATCTGCATCAGAACAGCGTTTATGAGAGATGGTGTTGCCCACATCCAGGCTGGGGCTGGAATCGTATTGGATTCAGTACCAGGACTTGAGTATGAAGAAACTGTTCACAAAATGGGTGCAGTTATTGCTGCTGTCAAAAGAGCAAACCAACTGTTCGGTTGAAACCGCATAACAAGCAAGCTTTTGCGATTAAGATTGAAGAGTCGAAAGGTATCAAAATGGCTCATGGCACGGACGAATTAAGTCACGGACACTCAGTTGCGGCGTGGAGTGCTGTAATCGTTGCAATCTTGGGAGTAACAGTTGTGACTCTAGGCGTTTGTTTGCCAATGGACAGCCTCACCGTAGTCGGCTCCGTAATCACTGTGGTGTCTTTCTTTGTTGGCCCAGTTCTTGCCAAGCTTGGTTATGGCGTAGCTGGCAAAAAGTAGCCACCGCTTATGCTGGAGGACCTTTACGCTGGCGCTTTAGCTGACGCACAGTCTCGGTTAGAGCGAACATCAATTGCAGAACTTGAGATCCAAATATCTCGGCAAGTTCCAGCTCTTGATGCTAAAGCGGTTCTAAAAGCGACAAATCACATTCAGGTCATTGCTGAAATCAAGCGAGCTAGCCCATCAAAAGGTGATTTAGCTCCAATCCCAGATGCTGCCGCACTGGCAGCGCTCTATGAAAAGCATGGCGCAGCTGCCATAAGCGTGCTGACTGAGGAACGTAAATTCAAAGGCTCTTTAGCTGACCTTGCAGCAGTCCGAGGGGCAGTCAAAACTCCAATCCTTCGCAAAGACTTCGTTTCTATAGAGCAGCAGGTTCTTGAAGCTAGAGCAGATGGAGCGGACATGGTGCTTCTGATTGTTGCCGGCCTTGAACAAAGCCAACTGCAGTCACTTTTCAGATTCGTCACTTCCTTTGGTATGACACCATTCGTTGAAACCCACAATGCCGAAGAGATTCACAGGGCTGTTGACGTCGGCGCTGAGTTAATCGGTGTTAACGCTAGAGATTTATCAACATTCGACACCGATAGAACATTATTTGCAGAGCTTGTTGATTTGCTTCCACGGGACAGCATTGCCGTGGCTGAATCAGCAGTAAGAGATTTGGATGACGTTATTGACTACGCTAAAGCCGGTGCAGACTGTGTCCTTATCGGTGAAGCACTGGTTACTGGAGATGCTGCCATGCTCTTAGAGCAGATTCAGCAAGTTGCAAAGATTAGACTTTAGAGATGGACGAAACGACAAACCTAAGAGCTCAAGAAGGCCCTTACTTTGGTGAATATGGCGGTCGCTTTGTGCCAGAGTCCCTTATTGCCGCCTTGGATGAACTGGATCTGACATATAAGACAGCTAAAGCCGATCCATCTTTTGCAGCGGAATTGGCCGAATTGAACCGCACCTATGTGGGTAGGCCATCTATCATCACTGAAGTTCCAAAGTTTGCGGCACTAGCAGGAGATATCAGAGTCTTCCTAAAGCGTGAAGATCTAAACCATACTGGTTCGCACAAGATCAACAATGTTATTGGGCAGGCACTACTTGCTAAACGCATGGGAAAACGACGCATCATTGCTGAAACCGGTGCAGGACAACATGGTGTTGCCAGCGCTACAGCAGCAGCGCTATTTGGCCTTGATTGTGTTGTTTACATGGGTGAGGTAGATACTCAACGTCAGGCGCTGAACGTTGCGAGAATGAAATTGCTCGGGGCAGAGGTAATCCCAGTTACCACTGGATCTAGAACTCTCAAAGACGCAATCAACGAAGCTCTCCGTGACTGGGTCACAAACGTCGAGGACACCCACTACCTACTCGGCACTGTTGCAGGGCCTCATCCATTCCCGACTATGGTCAGAGATTTCCATTCAATTATCGGTGTTGAGTCAAGAGCTCAGATGCTTTCAGAATTCGGTTTCTTACCTGATGTATTAGCTGCCTGTGTTGGTGGTGGCTCAAACGCAATTGGTTTATTCCACGCTTTCCTAGACGATGCAACAGTTAAGCTTTGGGGATTCGAAGCAGCTGGAGAGGGTATTAACACCCCGCGACACGCAGCTACTCTATCCAAAGGTAAAGTTGGGGTTTTGCATGGCGCTAAGAGCTACATGTTGCAGGATGAAGACGGACAAACCGTTGAGTCTCATTCAATCTCAGCAGGACTTGATTACCCTGGTGTCGGCCCCGAACATGCCTGGCTGAAGGATATCTCTAGAGCCGAATACTTTGGAATCACCGATGATCAGGCCATGCAGGCACTCAAAGCCTTGTCACAGACTGAAGGAATAATTCCAGCTATTGAGACCGCCCACGCTCTTGCCGGTGTTATCGAGCACGGACACAAACTGCCAGCTGGCTCATCAGTCTTGATAAACCTAAGCGGCCGCGGTGATAAGGACATGGAAACCGTAGGCAAGTATTTTGGCTTCCTAGGGGAGAGCGCATGAGCCGGACAGCCGACGTTCTAAATACTTTGCAGGAGACCAATAAACCGGCTTTGATTGGCTATTTCCCAGCTGGTTTCCCAACCCTTGACGACTCCGTGGCAGCCTGTATTGCTATGTGTGAATCTGGTGTTGATGTCTTAGAGTTTGGCGTTCCATACAGCGACCCGGTCATGGATGGCTTAGTTATTCAAGAGGCCACTGAGCAAGCGCTAGCCAATGGATTCAAACTAAAGGATCTCTTCCCTGCTCTGAAAAAGGTAACTGAGGCTGTTAGCACTCCTGTTCTTGTGATGAGTTACTGGAACCCAATCATGCAATATGGAGTTGAGCGTTTCGCGAGAGATCTCAAGGCAGCAGGGGGAGCTGGTCTTATTACACCGGATCTAATTCCTGATGAAGCAGCTGATTGGCTCGCTATTTCTGAAGAGCTTGACCTAGATCGCATCTTCCTAGCCACACCTTCATCCTCACCTGAGCGCTTGGCGGCAAGCGCAAGCCAAAGTCGTGGTTTTGTCTATGCCGTTTCCACTATGGGCATTACCGGAGCTAGAGAGGACCTAGATCGCAAAGCCAGAGATGTCGTCGCTGGAGTAAAGGCCTCTGGAACTCAGACACCTGTTTGCGTTGGAATTGGAATTTCAACTTCAGCGCAGGTTGCTGAAGTAAACTCCTACGCGGATGGGGCCATCGTTGGCTCACTCTTTATAAAGGCCTACCTCTCCGGTGGAATCCAAGAACTTCGAGAAACTGTAATGGAACTAAAGTCAGGAAGTAACTAATGAATCTATTTAGCTCGATCCCTTCACCAACCGTGAGTTCATTCACACTTGGGTCAGTAACAGTTCACTACTACGCACTATTTATCCTTGCTGGAATTGTTGTGGCTACTGTTGTCACCGCAGGACGCATGAAGGCCCGCGGTATGGAGGCTGGAGCAGCGATTGATATCGCAATTTGGGCCGTACCATTTGGCATCATTGGTGGCAGACTATTCCACGTCTTCACTCACGCAAGTGATTATTTTGGTGTGGGCAAAGACTGGACCTCGATGTTCAAACTTTGGGAGGGTGGCTTGGCTATCTATGGAGCACTTATTTTCGGAGCGCTCGGCGCTTTCATTGGCTCACAGGTGGACATCAAAGTTGGCAATAAAGTAATAATTCCATCAGCAGGAATTAGGTTCTTGAGCTTTGCAGATGCATTGGTTCCCGGCTTACTAGCCGCCCAGGCTTTGGGCCGCTTTGGAAACTACTTCAATGTTGAACTTTTTGGGGAGCCGACCGATCTTCCTTGGGGCCTCGAAGTTCCTTCCGCCAATCAGGCTTATCCAATTGGGTTACCTGATGGAGTGCTGTTCCATCCAACTTTCCTTTACGAGTCGCTATGGTCTCTTCTAGGGATAGCGGTGCTACTTCTGCTCGAGAGTAGATTCAATCTGCGATGGGGCCGCATGTTCGGTCTTTATCTCATCTGGTACTCAACCGGCAGATTCTTCATTGAAGGTATACGTCTTGACCCGAGTGATGTCTATCTAGGCCTAAGAACTAACCAGTGGTCAGCCATCTTGGCCTTCCTTGTCGGGTTAGGAGTATTAATGTACCAAAGGGCTAAGCACTCTGGCATTGAAGTTTCAGGGTACCTTGAAGGTCGCGGACCTAAAGAGGCAACTAAGTCCAAGGACACATTTGAAGACTCTGAGGTAGAATTACCAGAGTCTGAGGAACTACCTAAATAGTTCACTAATTGTCACCTGGGCCATCGTCGTCCCCGTTTATTACCTATTTTATGAATGGAGTTCGGCATGTCTGGTTTGTCGCCTTTCGAGCGGTTCAATACCGCTCCTAACGCGTCAGGCTTATATGACCCTAGCCGAGACAAGGATGCCTGTGGTTTGGCCATGGTGGCAACTCTTCGTGGGACACCAGGACATGACATCATCGACACCGCCCTTGATGCACTTAGAAACCTCGAGCACAGAGGTGCCGTTGGATCAGATGCCGGCACCGGCGATGGTGCGGGAATCATTACGCAGATCCCTGATCGATTCCTAAGAAGTGTCGTAGATTTCGAGCTTCCAAAGGCAGGTCAATATGGCGCAGGCCTGGTTTTCCTTGAGAGCGATGCAGACTCGAGAACTTTCCTTGCAGCGTTTGAAGATCTAGCAAAAAACGAAGGACTTCAATATCTTGGCTTCAGAGAGGTCCCAGTTGACCCAAGTGTTTTGGGGGAGTTAGCAAGAGAGGCAATGCCTCAAATCCTGCAGGTTTTTGTCTCCGGAGGAAACCTAGATTCTGCAGCGCTAGAACGAGCATTATTTAGACTTCGCAAGCAATCTGAAAAACACCTTGGTGTCTATCACCCATCACTTTCCTCAAAGACTTTGGTCTACAAAGGAATGGTGACAACGTTACAACTTGAACCATTCTTCCCTGATCTTTCGGACGAAAGCTTTGAATCGACCCTCGCCTTGGTTCACTCCCGTTTCTCAACCAACACTTTCCCGTCTTGGCCACTTGCACACCCATTCAGGATGATCGCCCACAATGGTGAAATCAACACTGTTAAGGGAAATCGCAACTGGATGCGCGCTCGTGAAGCAAGACTGCAATCAGATTTGCTGGGCGAGCTTGATTCACTCAAACCGATTCTGACTTCAGGCGCAAGCGATTCTGCTTCATTTGATGAGGTTCTAGAACTTCTGGTTTTATCCGGAAGATCACTTCCACACGCAATGATGATGATGATCCCAGAAGCTTGGGAGAAACAATCCGACATCGCACCACAACTTCGTGATTTCTATGAATATCATTCGATGCTCATGGAGCCATGGGATGGACCAGCAGCCGTAATCTTCACCGATGGCTCAATTGTTGGTGCCACTCTAGATAGAAACGGGCTTAGACCTGGCCGATACATCGTCACCGAAGATGGACTGGTAATTCTTGCATCAGAGATAGGCGTAGTGGACATCGATCCCTCTCGCATTGTTCGTAAGGGTAGATTGCAGCCTGGGCGTATGTTCTTGGCCGACACAGTTACTGGCCGCCTGATTGATGATGAAGAGATAAAGGCTGAGATAGCAGCTTCTGAACCTTGGGGAACTTGGCTTGAGGAAAACAGAATCAATCTGAAGGACCTTCCAGATCGTGAACATGTTGCGTACACCAAAAACTCGGTTAGCCGTAGGCAACGCACCTTTGGTTATACCGAGGAAGAACTTCGAATTCTCTTAGCACCGATGGCTAAAGGTGGTGCGGAACCGCTAGGCGCAATGGGATCAGATACTCCCATTGCGGCACTGAGTGACCGGCCTAGATTGCTCTTTGATTATTTCGTGCAACAGTTTGCCCAAGTTACCAATCCGCCATTGGATTCGATTAGAGAAGAAATCGTAACTTCGCTAAGCGTTGGTATTGGTCCAGAACAAAATCTCCTGACTGCAACACCTGAACACGCACGCATGGTGATCTTAGATTTCCCAGTTATATCAAACGACGAAATCGCGAAGATTAAATACAGCGAAGACTCCGGCATTGGTAAATCGCACATCGTCAAGGGCGTCTACCGTGTAGACGATGGTGAAGAGGCACTAGCCGAAAGAATTCAAGAGATCTATCTTGAACTCGATGAAGCTGTTGCCGCTGGAGTTAGATATGTTGTTGTTTCAGATCGCGATAGCAACAGAGAGCTAGCTCCAATTCCATCTCTGCTGTTAACTTCAGCGGTACATCATCACCTAATCAGAACTGGCAATAGAACTCGAGTCGGACTTGTAGTTGAAGCTGGAGATGTCAGGGAAGTGCATCATGTCGCCGCCCTGATTGGATACGGTGCAGCAGCTATCAACCCATACCTTGCAATGGAGACAGTTGAACTTATGGTTCGCAATGGCTCGATCCAAGGGGTTTCTGTTGAGAAGGCAACTAAGAATCTGATTAAAGCACTTGGTAAAGGTGTTTTGAAGATTATGTCGAAGATGGGCATTTCGACTGTATCTTCATATTCTGGTGCGCAGTGTTTTGAAGCAATTGGTTTATCTCAAGAATTCGTTGATGCATACTTCACCGGGACAACCAGCCAACTTGGCGGCATCGGCTTAGCCGTTATTGCCGAAGAAGTTCAACGACGACACTCAAGCGCTTACCCAGTTGAACGCGCCACTCGACCTCACGAGGAATTGGAAGTTGGCGGCGAGTATCAGTGGCGACGAGAAGGTCCGCCACATTTATTCAACCCGGAAACAATTTTCAAACTTCAGCACGCAACCAAGACTAAGAGTTATGAAATCTTCCGGGAATACACCAAATTAATTGATGACCAAGCCGAGAAACTAATGACTCTGCGCGGCCTGTTCAGCCTTCGCGAAGGCGTCAGACCAGCTGTGTCATTAAATGAAGTTGAGCCAGCAACAGATATCGTCAAGCGTTTTTCCACCGGTGCAATGTCTTATGGTTCAATTTCTCCTGAGGCCCACGAAGTTTTGGCTATTGCCATGAATCAAATTGGCGCTAAATCGAATACCGGCGAAGGTGGAGAAAACGTAGAACGCCTACTTGACCCGACCCGACGTTCGGCAATCAAGCAAGTAGCTTCTGGTCGCTTCGGAGTTACCAGCATGTATTTGACACATGCAGACGACATTCAGATAAAGATGGCTCAGGGGGCAAAACCTGGTGAAGGTGGTCAACTGCCGCCTAACAAGGTTTATCCATGGATTGCCAGCACCAGGCACTCAACTCCCGGAGTTGGTTTGATTTCACCACCGCCTCATCACGATATCTATTCGATTGAGGACCTAAAGCAGCTGATCTTTGACCTGAAAAGAGCGAACCAAAAGGCACGCATTCACGTCAAACTAGTAAGCCAAGTTGGGATTGGAACAGTTGCAGCTGGTGTTGCCAAAGCGAAGGCTGATGTGATTTTGGTTTCAGGTCATGATGGTGGAACTGGAGCTTCACCGCTTAACTCTCTGAAACATGCTGGAACCCCATGGGAACTAGGACTTGCAGAGACGCAACAGACACTGATGGTTAACGGCTTGCGTGATCGAGTATCAGTGCAGGTTGATGGTCAAATGAAAACTGGTAGAGACGTCGTCATAGCAGCATTACTTGGCGCAGAAGAGTTTGGTTTTGCCACAGCACCACTTGTTGTTTCAGGTTGCGTAATGATGAGGGTTTGCCACTTGGATACCTGCCCAGTAGGAGTCGCAACACAAAACCCTATTTTGCGTGAGCGTTTTACCGGCCAAGCACAGCATGTGGTTAACTTCTTCATGTTCCTAGCTGAGGAAGTGAGAGAGTACTTAGCTGCTCTTGGTTTTAGATCTCTCGATGAAGCGATTGGTCACACTGAACTGCTTGATGCTAACCGTGCGATTAACCACTGGAAGGCTGATGGATTGGACCTAACCCCGATTCTTTCCGCTCCTGCTACAAGTTCGGGTCCGCTTCGAAGATTCACTTTCCAAGACCACGAGCTAGAAAAACACTTCGACCACAAGTTGATTGAATTAGCAACTCCAGCACTAGAAGATGCTCAATCTGTTGTTATCGAGCTACCAATTACCAACACTGCGCAAGCTGTTGGCACAATGTTGGGACACGAAGTCACAAAGAGATATGCGGCAGACGGACTTCCTGCAGGAACCATCGACATCCGAGTATCAGGATCAGCAGGGCAATCCTTTGGAGCATTCATTCCTAAGGGAATAAAGCTGACTTTGTCCGGTGATTCAAATGACTACGTCGGTAAGGGGCTCTCCGGAGGAACTGTAGTTGTGAAACCAAACGAACTATCAGTATTTCCTGCAGAGCAAAACGTTATTGCTGGAAACGTCATTGGTTATGGCGCTACCAGCGGTGAACTATTCATAAGTGGAATGGTTGGTGAGCGTTTTCTAGTTAGAAACTCGGGTGCGACAGCTGTTGTCGAAGGTGTTGGTGACCACGCCTTGGAATACATGACCGGCGGAACAGCGCTGATTCTTGGTAAAACAGGCAGGAACTTAGCAGCCGGAATGTCTGGCGGTGTCGCCTATGTATACAACCTTCGTGCAGATCTCGTGAACGCTTCAGCCCTGTCCGATTCAGAGCTTGACCTTTTGAAACTCGATGAATCCGACGGACAGCTCGTTCGAGTGCTACTAGGAAAGCACGTTCTAGAAACCGGATCGAAATTGGCCAGGCGTCTACTAGATTCGTTTGAAGAATCAATCTCTCACTTCACAAAGTTACTGCCGAGAGACTATGCCAAGGTTTTGGAAATACAAGCGAAAGCAGTTGCAGCTGGTGAAGATCTGGATTCAGCCGTTGTTTGGAACCGAATTCTGGAGGTGAATACTCGTGGCTGACCCAAGAGGTTTTCTAAAGGTAACAGAGCGTGAGAGCGCACCGAGACGCGAAATTGAAGTTCGCATCAAGGACTGGAAGGAAGTTTACGAACCATTCGACCAAGGAGTTCTCAAATCCCAAGCCAGCAGGTGCATGGATTGTGGCATTGCTTTCTGCCATCATGGCTGTCCACTTGGAAATCTAATCCCAGAATGGAATGACCTTACTTGGCGTCAAGATGGCAAAGGTGCTATCGAACGTCTGCATGCAACAAACAACTTTCCAGAATTCACCGGAAAGCTATGCCCTGCTCCATGCGAGAGCTCCTGCGTACTTGGCATCAATCAGCCGGCAGTGACTATCAAGCAGATTGAAGCTTCAATTATTGACCAGGCATTCGACCGCGGTTGGGTCCAAGCCCATGCCCCAGAGCGTATGACTGGTAAGACAGTAGCAGTTGTGGGTTCAGGTCCTGCTGGGCTAGCTGCCGCTCAACAGTTAACTCGAGCTGGACACACTGTTGCAGTTTATGAACGCGACGACCGTATCGGTGGCTTGTTGAGGTATGGAATTCCAGATTTCAAGATGGAGAAATACCACCTTGATCGGAGACTAGAGCAAATGGAAGCCGAGGGAACTAGGTTCAGACCTGGAGTTGCCATTGGAGTTGACATTACTTGGGAAGACCTACTAAAACGTTACGAAGCAGTTCTAGTTGCAACTGGAGCTTCAAAGCCAAGGGATATCAACCTACCAGGACGTGAAAACTCAGGAATACATTTCGCAATGGATTACCTAACCCAAGCCAATCGAGTTGTTGCTGGCGATTCTGTAGCAAATCAAATTTCAGCCGAAGGCAAGCATGTAGTGATTCTTGGCGGCGGCGACACCGGTGCAGACTGTCTGGGAACCGCTACTCGCCAAGGTGCACTATCAGTGACCACTCTTGCAATCGGAGCACAACCACCAACTGAGAGAAGAGCAGACCAGCCATGGCCTACCTTCCCGAATCTGTTTGAGGTAGCTAGTGCCCATGAAGAATTCGGTGAGCGCAAATACTTGGCTAACACTGTGAGATTCCTAGGTGATGGGTACGTTACAGGCATTGAAGTTGCCGAAACCGAATTCATTGATGGTGCTAGAAGGCCAAAGCCAGGGACCGAAATGGTAATTCAAGCGGACCTAGTCCTCATTGCCTTGGGCTTTACTGGTCCGGAGAGCAACATCGCAATCGGGGAGAGCCAGTTGGCTACAGACCAAAAGACAAACCTGGTTAGAGCCGACGACTACTCAACCAACATCGATGGGGTATTTGTTGCTGGTGATGCAGGTCGTGGCCAATCACTAATAGTTTGGGCTATAGCCGAAGGTAGAGCTGCGGCATCGGCAATTGATAAGTATCTTGAAGGCACAACTGAATTACCAGCTCCAGTAAAAGCATCAGATAAAGGAATTCACGCCTAACCAATCGGTAGGCTGATAAGCGAAAACACACAAAGGAAAATATGAGACGCGCAAAAATCGTCGCGACCCTAGGTCCAGCAGTATCAACCTACGATTCAATCAAAGCAATCATCGAAGCGGGTGTCGATGTCGCCAGAATGAATCTGAGCCATGGTAGCCACGAAGTCCACGAAGGCATTTACCAGACCGTTCGCAAAGTAGCAGCAGATCTAGGTAAACCAGTTGGAATCTTTGTCGACCTTCAAGGTCCGAAGATCCGTTTAGGAAGATTCACTGATGGCCCGGTCATGCTTGAAAAGGGAGCAACTTTCAAGATCACCATTGACGACATCCAGGGGGACATCAACATTTGTTCAACCACTCATAAGGGGCTACCAGGCGATGTTAACGTTGGTGACGTTCTCCTAATTGACGATGGCAAAGTTGGCTTGCGAGCGACTGCAGTCGATGACACCACAGTGACAACCGTTGTTGAAGTGCCAGGACCGGTAAGCAACAACAAGGGAATCAATTTGCCTGGTGTTGCTGTAAACGTTCCTGCGCTTAGCGAAAAAGACGAAGAAGATCTCCGTTGGGGCATTCGCTTAGGTGTTGACATGATCGCACTTTCTTTCGTACGTAACGCATCTGACATCATCCGAGTTCATGAGATCATGCGTGAGGAAGGCAAGTTCCTTCCTGTTATTGCAAAAATCGAAAAGCCTCAGGCTGTCGATGCACTTGAAGAAATCATCGATGCTTTTGATGCAGTGATGGTTGCTCGTGGAGATCTAGGTGTTGAACTTCCTTTCTGGCAGGTTCCGCTTGTTCAAAAGCGCGCTATTGAACTATCTCGTCGCTGGGCAAAGCCTGTAATTGTTGCCACTCAGATGCTTGAATCCATGATCACCGCGTCTCGACCAACCAGAGCTGAAGCAAGCGATGTTGCAAACGCCGTGCTTGATGGCGCTGACTGTTTGATGCTCTCTGGTGAAACATCAGTTGGAGAATTCCCAGTTGAGACTGTTTCTGCAATGGCTAGCATCATCAAGTCCACTGAAGAGAATGGCCTAAGCCGTATTCCGCCACTTGGAACCAAACCGCACACCCACGGTGGTGCGGTCACTCTAGCGGCAGCTGAAATCGCCGAACTACTAGGCTCTAAATTCATTTGTGTCTTCACCGAAAGTGGTGACTCATTGCGCAGAGTATCTCGTCTGCGCCATGAGATTCCAACCATTGCTTTCACTCCAAGTGAAGAGACCCAAAGAAGACTTTCAATGGTTTGGGGATCAGATGTTCACCTTGTTGAGCAGGTAAAGCACACTGATGACATGATGCATCAGGTAGATGAAATTCTGTTGGGCAAAAACATTGCAAAGATTGGTGATGAAGTAGTTGTTGTGGCAGGAACCCCACCTGGTATTCCTGGTTCAACCAACTCATTACGTGTTCACCGGGTCGGCGATGCCATCAATGGAGCTGCTCCGGCTTACGCCAAATAGTAGAAAACCCCCGATAAGTCGGGGGTTTTTACTTGGTGCCGAAGGTGGGAGTCGAACCCACACGCCTTGCGGCAAAGCATTTTGAGTGCTCCGCGTCTGCCATTTCGCCACTTCGGCAATAAACAAAAGTCTAAACCATTCGAGATTACCTTGTGTGCCCGCTATGGTATTGCTATGGAGACCAAAACTGATGCGAAACCTAGGGTAGTAGTTGCAGAAGACGAGGCCATAATCAGGCTAGACATAGTGGAGACGCTCACTGAGGGCGGCTTTGAGGTGGTCGGTCAAGCCGGTGATGGGGCGAGAGCAATCGAGCTTGCCATGGAACTAACACCAGACATACTCCTTACCGACATCAAAATGCCTGGCACTGATGGATTGCAAGTTGCAGAGGCAATGGCTGAACTGAAGATTCCAGTAGTTTTACTTACCGCTTTCAGTTCACCTGATTTAGTCGATAGAGCAAGCTCAGCCGGTGTATACAGCTATGTCGTAAAGCCATTCAATCCGAGTAATTTACTCCCAGCTCTCCGAATCGCACTCAGCCTTCATTCACGAATGGCAGAGGCAGAGCAGGCAATCGAGGATGCGAATGAAAAGCTTGAGACTAGAAAACTTGTTGATCGAGCTAAAGGCTTGCTCACTGAGAAAATGAAGCTAAATGAACCTGAGGCATTCCGCTGGATTCAAAAGGCATCGATGGATAGAAGACTGAGTATGAAGCAGGTAGCACAAACTGTTATTGAGCAATTAGCCGATAAGGCTTAGTTAGCTTCTATTGTCTCGAAGGTAATTAGTGATGCGGACTGTTGAAAGACGGTTTCCTTGATCATCATCAACCGCAATTTCGTGCGTTGCTAAAGTCCGACCAATGCTTACCGCCTTGGCTGTTGCAGTTACCAGCCCCTGGGTCGTGCTCTTTGAATGCGAGGCGTTAATCTCAATCCCGACTGCATGTCGCCCAATGCCAGCGGCTAATGTCGCACACATACTTCCGAGCGTTTCAGCCAAGACAACGTAAGCTCCACCGTGGACCAATCCAAGCGGTTGACGGTTTCCCTCTGCAGGCATAGTAGCAATTCCTGAGGTTGGGGTTAGTTCGAGAATCTCGATCCCCATTTTCTCTGCTAGTTCACCAAGCCCACGCTCTTTTACCCAGGCCATTATTTCTTCAGGTGTGCGCTCTGCCATTTGGATTCCTTGCTTCTGCTTAGCTATCTAGAGTGGTTGTCCAAGTTAGGCTTAGGACATGTCCAAGCCTACTCTTCTGCTAATTGACGGTCATTCATTGGCATTCAGGGCTTTTTATGCGCTTAGCCCTGACTCATTCAGGATTCCTAGCGGCCAACATACCAACGCGGTCCATGGTTTTATCTCGATGATGCTGAATATTCTCCAGAATGAAAAACCCACTCACCTGGCAGTCGCATTCGACCTTTCTAGATCTTCATTTAGGACAGAGGAATATCCCGAATACAAGGGCACTAGAGGAGAGACCCCACCCGAGTTCAATGGCCAAACCGAATTGCTTCAGGAAGCACTTGAAGCCATGGGCATAATCACGCTAACCAAGGTCAACTACGAAGCCGATGACATCATTGCATCTCTTGCTGATCAGGGTTCGGCAGCTGGCTATCGAGTTCTTATCGTTTCAGGTGATAGAGACACCTTCCAACTCATTCAAGACGATGTGACAATCCTCTATCCCGTCAAAGGTGTGATGAACCTTAACCGCATGACTGACGAGGCTGTAGTTGAAAAGTACGGTATTCACGCTAAACAGTATCCCGATTTGGCAGCTCTTGTCGGTGAGACCTCAGATAATCTACCTGGCGTTCCTGGTGTTGGGCCAAAGACGGCTGCTAAATGGCTTGTTCAGTATGGTGACCTGCAAGGTGTGTTAGAGGCAGCAACAGAGATTCCTGGCAAGGTAGGGGAGAGCCTTAGAGAGCATCAAGGCCTCGCCATAAGAAACAGACGATTGAATCACCTAGTTCGGGACCTCGATATCGGATACAGCTTCGACGCATTTGTTCTAAAACCAGTCGAAGAGGATAAGGTTCGAGAAACTTTCGCCAAACTACATTTCCGATCCTTGCTTGAGAGAGTTCTGAAGGCTCGAGGAACAACTGGGACCAGTGCTTCAAAAAACGTTCAAGAAGTTGTTGAAGAAGTCATTGAAGCTAGACCACCACGAGCAAACGTTGAACTTCCTGTCAAACCAACCACAGATATAAAGCCATTCCTGTATAGCAAAACTGCAGTGAGTGTAATTCTGCGCTTCGAAGAAGAAGGTGAGCGTTCACTTCTCGAAGTTGGATTAGCAACTGGCGCTGAAAGAATTGCTGTTTCAGGTAAAGAAATCACCAAAGCGGTCCTTGAGTTCTTAGATTCCTCTGTTTCAAAGATTGTCTATGACTCTAAAAACGCCGAACGATCATTACTTGGAATTGGCCATTCAATTTCTGGCATAACAGATGACCCGCTACTAGCGGCATACATTGATAACCCTCTTCGCAAGGGATACAGCATCGAGTCGCTAAGCGAAGAATACCTGGGTGTTGTTATTTCGTCTGAGAGCGATGAGCTAGCAGCGCAATTGCCGGACGCTTCTGAACTGGCTTGGTACGTCTTCCAACTTAATGAAGTGCTAGCTGTGCGACTAACTGAATCGAAACAGACCGGTGTTTACCGAGAGATTGAACTACCAAGCAGTCACACTTTAGCCAGAATGGAAAACGCTGGAATCACACTCGATGTGAAAACTCTTAATCTTATGATTCAGGATCTTGATGCTGAAATTTCGGAAATTGCCAAAGCAAGCTACGAAATAATTGGTAAAGAAATCAACCTAGCCTCGCCCAAGCAGTTGCAAACTGTTCTGTTTGAGGATCTTGGCATGAAGGGAACCAGCAAGGTTAAGACCGGCTTCTCCACTAATGCGGAGGCACTGACAACTCTTTTTGAACAGAATGCGCACCCATTCTTAGAAAAACTACTCCAACACCGCGAGCTGACAAAGATCCGCCAGATAGTTGAAACAATCATCAAATCGGTAGCAGCTGATGGACGAATACACACAAGCTACGTCCAAACCGGAACCTCAACCGGACGTTTGTCTTCTGAAAATCCTAATTTGCAGAACATTCCTATCCGAAGTGACCGGGGAAGAGTAATTCGTGATTCCTTTGTGGTTGGAGATGGTTTCGAGCAAATTCTGACTGCTGATTATTCGCAAATCGAAATGAGAATCCTTGCTCACCTTTCAGGCGATTCAGGTTTAATTGAAGCTTTCAAGAGCGGTGAAGATCTGCACAAGTTCGTAGGCTCAAGAATCTATGGGGTAAAACCTGAGGATGTGACATCAGCCATGCGTTCTAAAGTTAAGGCCATGTCTTACGGCTTGGTCTATGGATTGAGCGAATATGGTTTGGCCAAGCAGCTGCGTATATCAAATGCTGATGCAAAACAGCTGATGGCCGACTATTTTGAGAGATTTGGCGGGGTAAAGAGATATCTTGCACAGGTAGTAGATGAAGCTAAGCTCGATGGTTTCACCAAGACAACCTACGGGCGCAGAAGACCATTTGATGACCTTAACAGCAAGATTTTCGCTCTCAAAGAGAACGCTAGAAGAGCCGCTCTGAACGCTCCAATTCAAGGAACCGCAGCAGATATCATGAAGTTAGCCATGATAAATGTTGATAAAGCTCTTGTTAAATCTGGGGTGCAAAGCAGAATTTTGCTCCAAGTCCACGACGAATTGGTCCTCGAGGTCGCAAAGGGTGAACTGGAGCAAGTTCGGGAGATAGTAATTCAAGAAATGACTAATGCCAGCAAACTTGATGTTCCGCTAGAAGTTAACGTAGGCGTTGGTTTTAGTTGGGGAGAGGCCGCCCACTAATGGCCAAAGCGGTAGTCAAAGTTCAGACCGAGGTGGGTTTGCACGCCAGACCTGCAGCGGAGTTTGTCAAAGCTGTTGCCGCAAGTGGCCACTTAGTCCACATCAGCAACAAAACTGGGAAAAAGGTCCTCGGTAACAGCATCCTGGGAATCCTAAGTCTTGGGGTCAAGCAAGGCGAAGAGATAACAATCGAAGTTTCCGGATTACAAGAGGATGCTATCTTGGCGACCCTTGTTGCTGTTGTTACGGGGCTTTAGAAGGCATTAGACTAGCGGAGGTCCAGTTTTTGGACCAAAATCCTATCCACGTTCACATTGGGTATGCCTATGTCTAAAGCACAGGTTTCTTGATGTGGCCCGAGTAAAAACAAGATCGAGATATCCTCTCCATGACAAGTACCGAAAAAGCTCCTGCACAAGTAGCAATCAATGACATTGGCTCTGCAGAAGAACTATTAGCAGCAATCGAACTAACTCTAAAATCATTCAACGATGGTGACCTTATTCAGGGAATCGTTGTAAAGATTGACCGCGACGAAGTATTACTAGACGTCGGATACAAAACTGAGGGTGTTATCCCTTCACGCGAACTTTCAATTCGCCACGATGCAGACCCAAGTGACATTGTTACTGTTGGCGACACCATCGAGGCTCTTGTTCTTCAGAAGGAAGACAAAGAAGGCCGCCTAATCCTTTCCAAGAAGCGTGCACAGTACGAGCGTGCGTGGGGCGATGTTGAGAAGATCAAGGAAACCGATGGAGTTGTCCAAGGTTTGGTCATCGAAGTGGTTAAGGGTGGTCTAATCGTTGACATCGGTCTTCGTGGGTTCCTTCCAGCATCACTAATCGAATTGCGTCGTGTTCGTGACCTAACTCCTTACCTAGGTCAAACCATCGATGCAAAGATTCTTGAACTTGATAAGAACCGCAACAACGTAGTTCTTTCCCGTCGTGCACTTCTAGAAGAGTCGCAGTCAGCTAACCGCACAACCTTCCTTGCAGATCTTGCTAAGGGTCAGATCCGTACCGGTGTTGTTTCATCTATCGTGAACTTCGGTGCATTCATTGATCTAGGTGGAGTTGACGGTCTAGTACACGTAAGTGAGCTTTCATGGAAGCACATCGAGCACGCATCTGAAGTAGTTGAGATTGGTCAAGAAGTTACCGTTGAGGTTCTCGAGATTGATTCTGATCGCGAGCGTGTTTCGCTTTCATTGAAGTCAACTCAGGAGGACCCATGGCAGGTATTCGCAAGAACACACGCTATTGGACAGTACGCTCCAGGTAAGGTAACCAAGATTGTTCCATTCGGCGCATTCGTTCGTGTTGCCGATGGAATTGAGGGACTAGTTCACATCAGCGAGCTCTCTGCTAAGCACATCGATCTTGCTAGCCAAGTTGTCACAGTTAACCAGGACGTATTCGTCAAGGTCATCGACATCGACCTAGACCGTCGTCGTATCTCACTATCACTGAAGCAGGCAACTGAAGAAGTGAACCCAGATAGCGCTGACTTCAACCCAGCACTTTACGGATTGGCTACTGACTTCGATGACCAGGGTAACTACAAGTACCCTGAGGGCTTCGATGCCGCTACTAGCGAATGGAAGCCTGGCTTCGAGGAAGCTAAGGCTAAGTGGGAGAAGGAATACTCAGAGGCACAGGCACGTTGGCAAGAACACAAGAAGCAGGTTAAGGCTTTCCACGAGCTAGAGGCTTCACTTCCAGATGCAAAGCCCGAGGATGCCCCTGGAACCACTTCGAGCTCATCTGAAGGTGTCACTGCTTCTGCAGGAACACTTTCAGCTGACGAGTCACTTAGCGCGTTACGCGACAAGTTGAACGAAGCAGAATAGTTCTAAACCTTGATGAGGGGCTGAGAGCAATCTCGGCCCCTTATCTTTTTAGTCGTTAGGCTTAATGCGTGTATTTAGTAGGACTGACCGGAGGAATAGCAGCAGGTAAATCAACTGTTGCTAAACATTGGGTTAGCCGAGGTGCTATAGAAATCGATGCTGACCTCGTAGCGCGTGAAGTTGTCTTACCTGGTTCAGGAGGCGCTAAGCAAATAGAAGAAGCTTTCGGTGCTTCATTTTTTGATGCTGAGGGAACCCTTGATCGAAAAGCACTGGGAACTTTGGTGTTTGAGTCAAAAGCGGAACTTGAAAAACTAGAAGGCATCGTCCACCCTTTAGTCAGAGCGAGAACCAGGGAGCTTCTGAGTTCTGCTCCTAACGATGCCATCGTCATATACACAGTGCCTTTGTTAGTCGAAGCAAACGTTGATCTCGATTTTGACTATGTTGTAACCGTTGAAGCTCCCGAGTCTGAGCGAATCAGTCGTCTGGTTGAGCATCGCGGGTTCAGCATCGAGGACGCTAGAGCAAGAATTTCCAACCAAGCTAGCCCGATAGAGCGAGCTGCAAGAGCAGACTTCATTCTGAATTCGAATCAAGACATCTTCCTTCTTTTACGAGATGCTGATGCGCTGTGGCGGAAGTTTGTAATTGCCAACGAGGCTAAGAAATGAAAGGCCCTACCAGAACCTTTGCTCCATTTGAGGTAATCAGCGATTACACACCATCTGGAGACCAACCACAAGCTATTGCAGAGTTGAGTCAACGAATCATGGCAGGGGAGAAGGATGTGGTCCTGCTTGGTGCCACCGGTACCGGTAAATCTGCTACAACAGCATGGCTAATTGAAAAACTCCAACGCCCAACTCTTGTGCTAGCCCACAACAAGACTTTGGCAGCTCAGTTGGTAAATGAATTCCGTGAATTGATGCCCAACAACGCGGTTGAATACTTCGTGAGCTATTACGACTACTATCAACCCGAAGCCTATGTTCCACAGACTGACACATTCATTGAGAAAGACTCTTCAATTAACGAAGAAGTTGAGCGCCTACGATATTCAGCCACTATGAGTCTGCTGAGCCGAAGAGACGTTGTCGTGGTCAGCACTGTCTCATGTATTTATGGTCTCGGTGCTCCAAGCGAATACCTAGATATGTCTATTCCCTTGCATAAGGGGCAAAACATTGATCGAGATGAATTGATTCGAGAATTTGTTGCGATGCAATACCAACGCAATGACTATGACTTCTCTAGAGGTAATTTTCGGGTTAAGGGTGACACGATCGAGATCATTCCCGTCTATGACGAGTTAGCTATCCGTTTGGAGCTCTTTGGCGACGAGATTGAAAGTATCTATCAATTACATCCGCTAACCGGTGAAGTGGTTAGAGCTATAGACACCATCTCAGTGTTCCCAGCCAGTTACTATGTGACATCTCCCGAACGCATGGGCATTGCACTTGAAGCAATCGAAGAAGAAATGGTAGCCAGAGTAAAAGAATTTGAGATCCAAGGGAAATTGCTTGAAGCTCAACGCATCAAGATGAGAACAACTTTTGATTTAGAGATGATCAGAGAATTGGGATTCTGCAGTGGTATCGAAAACTATTCCAGACACCTTGATGGCAGAGAAATCGGCTCCTCACCGTCGTGTCTATTGGATTACTTCCCAGAAGATTTTCTAACGGTAATTGATGAATCACATGTGACTGTTCCTCAGATTGGTGCAATGTATGAAGGCGACTCTTCGAGAAAAAGAACTTTGGTTGAACACGGCTTCCGGTTGCCATCGGCGATGGATAACCGCCCACTGAAATGGACTGAATTCCTTGAAAGAGTTGGCCAGACTGTTTATCTCTCAGCAACTCCTGGGAAATATGAGCTAGGTGTCGGGGATGGGGTAGTCGAACAAATCATCCGACCAACTGGCTTGGTAGATCCTCAGATCATAGTTAAGCCTTCTAAAGGTCAAATTGATGATCTTCTAGAAGAGATTAAGGTTCGTGCCGCAAAAGATGAAAGAGTTCTGGTAACAACCCTGACCAAGAAGATGTCTGAGGAACTAACCGACTTCCTAACTGAAGCGGGGGTTAGAGTCCGATACCTGCACAGTGACGTGGACACTCTCAGACGAGTTGAACTGCTCAGGGAACTACGCTCAGGAATCTATGACGTATTGGTTGGAATCAACCTGCTGCGTGAAGGTCTTGACCTTCCAGAGGTATCACTGGTTAGCATCCTGGATGCCGACAAGGAAGGATTCCTTCGGTCAACGACCTCACTGATTCAGACCATTGGCCGTGCCGCTCGTAACGTTAGTGGCGAGGTGCATATGTATGCGGATAAAATCACAGATTCCATGGCTAGGGCCATCGATGAGACCAACCGAAGACGACAGAAGCAAGTCGATTACAACACGGCCCATGGAGTAGATCCCCAGCCGCTTCGTAAGAAAATTGCTGACATAACCGACAGCATTCTGAGAGAAGAACAGGACACTGCAAAGCTAGTCGAGCAAAGCAAGAATAAGCGGGGTAAGGACAGCAAGCAGGTGGTTGGGGCTAGATCTAGGCCAAATCAGAACGCAAGCTATGATGAATTACTCGCTCTGGTCGTTGACCTCGACCAACAAATGAAAGCGGCAGCGACAGAGCTAAAGTTTGAACTAGCGGCCAGGCTCAGAGATGAGATAAGCGAGCTCAAATACACCATTAGACAGATAGATAAGGTCTAGTTCTATCGGCATTGACCAATTGGTCAGTTAAACTATGGGGATGCCAAACATCTCAATTCCCACCAAAGACAAGCTTGTAATCAAGGGCGCTAGGGTTCACAACCTAAAGAATGTCACCCTCGAAATACCTAAGAATGCGATGGTTGTCTTCACTGGTTTGAGTGGATCTGGCAAGTCATCGCTTGCCTTCGACACCATCTTTGCCGAAGGCCAACGCAGGTATGTTGAATCACTGTCGGCATATGCTAGGCAGTTCCTAGGTCAGGTAGATAGGCCAGATGTGGACTTCATCGAAGGGCTATCTCCCGCGGTCTCTATTGATCAGAAGTCAACAAATCGCAATCCAAGATCAACAGTTGGCACAATCACTGAAGTCCATGACTACCTTCGTTTACTCTGGGCTCGAATCGGTGTTCCACACTGCGCTGAATGTGGCGAGAAAATCACCAAGCAAACCACTCAACAGATTGTCGACCAGATTATGCAATTGCCGGCAGGAACTAAGTTCCAAGTGCTGGCACAGATTGTTGATCAAAAGAAGGGTGAATTCTCAGACCTTTTCCGTGATTTGATTTCACAAGGTTTCGCGAGAGCGGTTGTGGATGGCGAGGTCATTCAGTTGGCTGAAGCTAAACCTCTGAAAAAAACCTATAAGCATGACATCTCTGTGGTCGTCGACAGATTGGTTGCCAAAGCGGATATCCTGCAGCGTTTAACTGATTCAGTTGAAACAGCATTGAAACTTGCCAATGGGCGTTTAACTCTTGATCTAATTGACGCTAAACCTGAAGTTAGATTCAGAAACTTTAGCGAAAAGATGTCTTGTCCTAACGAACATCCGCTTGCCCTCACTGAGATTGAGCCAAGAACATTCTCCTTTAACGCTCCATTCGGTGCATGTCCTACTTGTTCTGGTCTTGGCACCAAGATGGCTGTTGATAGAGAACTTGTTATTGGTGATGTTTCAGAGTCAATAAATGGCGGTGTCATTCGCCCTTGGTCAACCCAAGGTAAAGGTTTATTCACCTACTACACACGCTTGCTTGCAGGTCTCGCTAAAGACATGGATTTCTCACTGGATACTCCTTGGATGGATCTACCTGATGAGATTCAAGATGCAGTGCTTTTCGGTAACAACTTCGATGTTCAGATGAAGTGGAAGAACAAGTACGGCAGAGAACTTAGATACACCACTGGTTTTGAAGGTGCACTTAACTACATTGAGCGAAAATACCTAGAGGCAGAGAATGATTACGGACGTGCTCGATGGTCTGAATACTTGCGAGAGACACCATGCCCTGACTGCAAGGGTGCAAGACTACGTCCAGAGGTACTTGCAGTAAAGGTTGCCAACACTTCTATCGCTGAGGTCTGTTTCATGTCATTAGCGAACTGCCTCCAGTTTTTCGAGAAGATAAAGCTCGATAAGCGCGACGAGAAGATCGCTGCACAGGTACTCAGAGAGATCAAAGCTAGGTTGGAGTTCCTTGTTGCGGTTGGCCTTGAGTATCTAAGCCTCGAGAGAGCAGCTGCAACCTTATCCGGTGGGGAAGCTCAACGTATACGTTTAGCAACCCAAATTGGTGCCGGTCTTACCGGCGTCCTATACGTATTGGATGAACCGAGCATTGGATTGCATCAAAGAGATAATCGTAGGCTCATTGAGACACTTGTGAAACTTAGAGATTTAGGGAACACCCTGATTGTTGTTGAACACGATGAAGACACAATCAAGGCTGCTGACTGGTTGGTAGATATTGGCCCTGGTGCTGGTGTTCACGGTGGTGAGGTTGTCCACAGCGGAAGCTATAAAGCCATCATGACCAACAAAGAATCTATTACCGGCATGTTCCTTAGCGGGAGGGAATCAATCAAGACTCCTGCTACTCGCAGAAAAGTAGATTTGAAAAGAGTCATAAAGGTAGTCGGTGCAAAAGAGAACAATCTAAAGAATGTTGATGCGGTATTCCCGCTAGGAACTCTAACTGCTGTGACCGGGGTTAGCGGATCCGGTAAGTCATCACTGGTAAATGATGTGCTCTACGAGGTTCTAGCAAACAAACTAAATGGAGCTAAAGGTGTTGCTGGTAAGCACACTAGGGTTGAGGGTCTTGATCAACTAGACAAGGTAGTCCATGTTGACCAGAACCCAATCGGTAGAACTCCTCGCTCAAATCCAGCTACATACACCGGTGTCTTCGATAAAATCCGCGGACTATTTGCCGATACTCCTGAATCCAAAGCTAGGGGATATCAGCAGGGCAGGTTCTCATTTAACGTCAAGGGTGGACGTTGCGAGGCATGTAGCGGAGATGGCACTCTAAAAATTGAGATGAACTTCCTTCCAGATGTCTATGTATCCTGTGAGATTTGCCATGGCGCTAGATACAACAGAGAAACTCTACAAGTTCGATACAAAGGTAAAAACATATCTGAAGTGCTTGAAATGCCAATAGCTGAAGCAGCTGAATTCTTTGCAGCAATTACTTCAATTTCTAGATACCTAGACACACTCGTTGAAGTCGGTTTGGGTTATGTGCGACTGGGGCAGAGCGCAACAACACTCTCAGGGGGTGAAGCCCAACGCGTAAAGCTGGCAACTGAACTGCAGAAGCGCTCGAATGGAAGAAGTATCTATGTTCTTGATGAGCCAACGACAGGGCTACACTTCGAAGACGTTAGAAAGTTACTTCTAGTTCTCAATGGTCTTGTTGATAAAGGCAACACCGTAGTTGTCATTGAACACAACCTAGATGTGATTAAGTGTGCTGACTGGCTGATTGACATCGGTCCAGAAGGAGGTTCCGGAGGTGGAGAAATTGTTGCTGCTGGAACACCGGAGGAAGTGGCAAAGGTCACCAAATCGCACACTGGTAAATTCCTGAAGGAAATCCTAGGTTCCTAAATGGCCAACGATGTCGATTTTCGACCTAAGACCGGGGAGATACCTACTAACCCTGGTGTTTATAGATTCATCGATGAAAACGGTCGAGTTCTCTATGTTGGTAAAGCTAAGAATCTAAGAGCTAGACTCAGCTCCTATTTTGCACCATTGGAATCGCTGCAGGAAAAGACCAGAAGAATGGTGCAGACTGCGAGAGATGTAAACTGGACCATCGTCAAAACTGAGTTCGAGGCTTTACAACTTGAATTCACTTGGATCAAGGAATTTGATCCACCTTTCAACGTTCGATTCAAAGATGACAAGAGTTACCCTTATCTGGCAGTAACGCTAGGCGATGACATACCACGAGCTTTTATAACTAGAAACAAAGACATTAAAAATGCCAAGTATTTCGGCCCATACACCCAGGCTTGGGCAGTCAGAGAGACTTTAGACACCCTGCTGAAGGTTTACCCGGTTAGATCCTGCACGTCTGGAACTTACCAGCGTGCCAAGCGAACAAATCGACCCTGCCTACTTGCTGATATCGGTAAATGCTCTGCTCCCTGTGTTGCCAGAGTTTCCCCGCAAGAACATAAAGCAATAACCAAAGACTTTGTTGATTTTATGAACCATGGCGATGAGGCTCACATTGATTCTTTGAAGGTACGGATGATTGATGCCTCTGAGACTCAACAGTATGAACTGGCGGCGAGTCTGCGTGACGACATAACAGCTTTAGAAACGGTTCTTGAAAAGAGCACAGTGGTTTTCACAGATAACACCGATGCTGACCTCTTCGGAATCGCCGATGATGAACTAACAGCTGCGGTTAGTTTATTTAGGGTCAGAGGTGGCCGTATTCGAGGTGTGAGAGCCTGGGTGGTCGATAAAGAGCTCGAACGAGATACCGCTGAATTGGTGGAATATTTATTACAAAATGTGTACGGTATCGATTCAACCTTTGCATCTGACGTTCCAAAGGAAGTATTAGTGCCTCTTCTTCCAGAAGATTCTCAAGCGCTTGGCAGTTGGCTCTCTGAAATTCGGGGGAGCAAGGTTGACCTTCGTGTCCCACAACGAGGAGATAAAAGAGCCCTTGCCGAAACTGCAGCAACAAACGCCAAACACGCACTCGGTCTCTATAAGCTTCGGCGAACAGCTGATTTCACAGCCAGAACAGAGGCGTTAGGTGAAATACAAAGATATTTAAACCTAAAGTCTGCACCATTACGAATTGAATGTTTCGACGTTTCACACCTTGGTGGCACTGGGGTAGTTGCATCCATGGTTGTATTTGAGGATGGGCTCCCGAAGAAAGATCAATATCGGAAATTCAACATTGAAGAGACAACTGATGATACTGAGTCGATTTACCAGGTCTTGACTAGAAGACTGAAGTATTTAGTCCAGCCAGGTGAAGAGCCAACCAATAAGTTCAGTTACCGACCAGGCCTGCTAATCGTAGACGGTGGTCAACCACAGGTAAATGCAGCCGAACGAGCCCTAAAGGGTCTAGGAATCACAGACATCCACATCGTTGGTTTAGCCAAGAGATTAGAGGAGATCTGGTTACCGAATAATCCATTCCCAGTCATTTTGCCAAGAGGAACTGAAGCGCTATTTCTCTTGCAGCGGGTTCGTGATGAAGCTCACCGTTTCGCGATTACGGCACAGAGACAGAAGCGCAAGTCTTCCATAGCCACAGAACTACTAAACATTGAAGGACTGGGCGAAAAACGAGTAACAGCCTTGCTTAGACGATTCGGTTCAGCCAAGCGCCTTAGAGCTGCCTCCATTGATGAAATTGCTGAGGTAGCGGGAATCGGTAAAGCACTTGCTGAATCAATAATTCTTCAAGTGGGGGATACCGAAAGCCTCTAGCAAAGGTTGAAGCTTTTGCAACTCGGGCGTGTCGCAAAAGTATTAGAGTTAGAGCAACCTATTTTGAAAGAGTCAAATTGAGCGATAAGAACTATGAACTACTCATAGTCACCGGCATGTCTGGTGCTGGTCGTTCGACCGTTGGTAAAGCTTTAGAAGACCTGGACTGGTATGTCGTAGATAATCTTCCGCCACAGCTGATTAGACCTATGGCTGAGCTCTTTTCACACACGGACAGAGAACTACCGAAGTTGGCTGTGGTAGTCGATGCCAGAGGTGGCGAACTATTTGAAGATTTGAGCGCTCACATAGCTAGTCTGTTAGAGAGCAACGTAGATGCACAAATTCTTTTCCTCGAAGCGAACGATGCAACGTTAGTAAAGAGATTCGAACAGGTCAGACGTCCTCATCCACTCCAGGGAGATGGCACGATCAGTGAGGGTATTGCGACAGAACGAAAGACATTGCTACCGCTTAGAGAACAAGCTGATGTGGTAATCGATAGCAGCGACATGAATGTTTACGAGCTAGCGGCAAAGATATCCGAGAAATTTTCAACTGCTGAAACTAGAAAACTTAACCTTCTTATCCAAAGCTTCGGATTCAAATACGGTGCTCCCAGCGATGCCGATCTCATTGCAGATATGAGGTTCCTACCGAATCCATACTGGGATGAAAGACTACGACCGTATACAGGGGAAGATAGCCAGGTTGCCGACTACGTGCTCTCGCAAGATGGAGCAGAAGAATTCATCACTAATTACATCGCAGCTTTGCAACCGGTAATCAGAGGTTATCTAAAAGAAAATCGCAAGCACGCCTCAATCGCGCTGGGTTGCACCGGTGGAAAACACCGCTCGGTTGCTATCGCTATAGAAATTGCAAGACGAATGGCGACTAACCCTGAACTAACTGTCCGCGTAAAGCACCGAGACCTAGGAAAAGAGTAATAATGGCGCTAACTGCTGAACTAAAAGATGAACTGGCCAGGGTGGAAGTTACCAAGAGCAATATTAAGTCAGCAGAGATTTCAACCATCCTCAGATTCTGTGGCGGCTTACATCTGGTTGGCGGGAAGATTGTCGTAGAAATCGAAGTCGACACAGCGGCTTTAGCCAGAAGAGTCAAAAAAGATCTAACCGATGTCTACGGGGTTGACAGCGAGCTTGCAATGATTTCTGCGAGCGGCATCAGAAAGACCACTAAGTATCAGATTCGAGTCACCCAGAACGCAGAAACATTAGCTCGTCAAACTGGTCTGATAGATACTAAAAACCGACCCGTTAGAGGATTGCCGGCAGCATTGGTCTCCGGCAGTAAAGCTGAAGCAGCAGCCGTGTGGCGTGGAGCGATTCTTGCTCACGGTTCACTAACGGACCCAGGGCGCTCTGCAACACTTGAAATTACCGCCCCAGGGAACGAAGCCGCAATGGCTCTGGTCGGAATAGCTAGAAGACTTGATGTAATCGCCAAAGTGCGTGAGGCAAGAGGTGTTTATCGGGTGGTTGTGCGTGAAGGCGATGCCATTGTTGAAATCCTTAAACACATCGGAGCTCACGGTGTGGTCTTGAAATATGAGGAACTCCGGGTGCGCAGAGAGGTCCGTGGAAAGCAGAACCGCTTAGCAAACTTCGATAACGCCAATCTGATGAGATCCGCTCAGGCAGCGGTTGCCTCTGGCATGCGAGTCCGCAGAGCCATGGAAATCCTTGGCGATAACATTCCGGAACACCTAAAACTCGCCGGAGACCTTCGTCTCGAGCACCGCGACGCCAGTTTGGATGATCTAGGAAGACTGGCTTCGCCACCTTTGACCAAAGACGCAATAGCCGGACGCATCAGAAGACTCTTGGCACTTGCAGATAAGGTTGCAAGTGAACAGGGCATTCCTGGTACAGAATTAGACCAAGACCACGATTAATAAGACAAGGGAAAACCATGACTAAGTATGTATTGCCAGACCTTTCGTATGACTACGGAGCTCTAGAACCAAACATTTCTGGTCGCATTATGGAGTTGCACCACGATAAGCACCACTTGGCCTACGTCAATGGCGCGAACACAGCAATCGATGCATTAGCTGAGGCTCGTGAGAAGAACGACCTAACCATGGTCAACAAATTCCAAAAGGATCTAGCTTTCAACCTTGCCGGTCACGTAAATCACACTGTTTTCTGGAAGAACATGTCACCTGAGGGTGGCGATAAGCCAACCGGTGAGTTGGCCGCCGCAATCGATAACTTCTTCGGCTCATTTGACGCTTTTAGGGCTCATTTCACAGCTAGCGCACTGGGCATTCAGGGTTCAGGCTGGTCAATCCTTGTTTGGGACATTCTTGGTCAAAAATTGCTTATCGAGCAGCTTTATGATCACCAGGGCAACCTATCGGTTGGTTCAATTCCATTGCTGATGTTGGATATGTGGGAGCACGCGTTCTACCTTGACTACCAAAACGTGAAGCCAGAGTATGTCAAGGCATTCTGGAACATAGTGAATTGGGCAGATGTTCAGGCTAGATTCGACGAGGCTAGCAAGAACACAAGCACTCTTCTGCTACCCTAGTAATAGTTATTCCACCCAGTGTTGAGTGGAGATTAACCCCAAAAATCCCCTCAAATGAGCGTCAATTCTGACGCCTGAAAATTATGGAGTCAAAATGACAACACGTGTTGGAATCAATGGATTTGGACGTATCGGCCGTAACTTCCTTAGGGCAGAACTTGCCAAGGGAACAGACCTTGAGATCGTTGCAGTAAATGACTTGAGCGACCCTGCTGGTCTTGCTCACCTTCTAAAGTATGACTCGGTAAATGGTCGCCTTAACCAAGACATCACAGTTGATGGCCAGAACATCATCGTGGGCGGCAATGTCATCAAGGTACTAGCTGAGCGCGACCCTGCCAACCTGGGCTGGGGGGATCTTGGCGTTGACATTGTTATTGAATCAACCGGTCGTTTTACTAACGCTGACGATGCGAGAAAGCACATTGAAGCAGGAGCAAAGAAGGTTATCATTTCTGCTCCAGCCACCGGAGAAGATGCAACATTCGTAATTGGTGTGAACGAACACCTTTACGACCCTGCAAACCACCACATCATTTCAAACGCTTCCTGCACAACTAACTGTCTAGCGCCTTTGGCCAAGGTATTCAACGACACCTTCGGCATCGTAAACGGCCTAATGACAACTGTCCACGCATACACTGCCGACCAGAACCTTCAGGATGGCCCTCACTCTGACCTTCGTCGTGCTCGTGCGGCTGCCATCAACATTGTTCCATCCTCAACAGGTGCGGCCAAAGCTATTGGCCTAGTTCTTCCAGAACTAAAGGGTAAGTTGGATGGTTTTGCTCTTCGAGTACCAGTTCCTACCGGTTCGATCACAGACCTGACCCTGGTATCTGCGAAAGAGGTGACTGTCGACGAAATCAAAGCCGCATACAAGGCCGCGGCGGCAGCTGGTCCCCTAAAGGGAATCCTGAAATACACAGAGGATGAGATTGTTTCTAGCGACATCGTTGCAGACCCACACTCTTCAATTTTCGATGCAGGCCTGGTTCGTGTAATTGGCGGAACAACTGTCAAGCTTTCTTCTTGGTATGACAACGAGTGGGGTTACTCAAACCGCCTCGTAGATCTAACTGAGCTTGTCGCTAGCAAACTGTAAGCCAAATGCGCACACTAAAGGATCTATCTGATATTTCAGGTAAGAGAGTAATTCTTCGCTGTGACCTAAATGTTCCACTTGATGGTTCAAGAATCACCGATGACGGCAGAATTATCGCCTCGGTACCTACAATTCAATCACTGGTGTCCAAGGGTGCAAAGGTCATAATTGTTAGCCACTTGGGAAGACCCGATGGCAATGTCGAGCCGAAGTATTCCCTAGAGCCGGTAGCTAAGCGCCTCGGGGAACTCCTAGGTAAGAATGTGGCATTCGCAACAGACACAATTGGACTGAGCGCAGAGACTGCTGTTTCAGTGCTTGATTCTGGTGAAGTTTTGATTCTAGAGAATCTCCGATTCAATGCAGGAGAAACAGCTAAAAACGATGACGAGCGAGAAGCGTTTGCTAGGGCACTGGCTAATTTTGGTGATCTTGTTGTCAGCGATGGCTTTGGTGTTGTCCATCGTAAGCAAGCCTCTGTTTACGATCTAGAAAAGTTACTGCCTAGCTATGCCGGCTTACTTATTGAACGTGAACTTAGTGTGCTTCAAGGACTAACTACAAACCCTGAGCGACCATACAGTGTTGTTCTCGGTGGTTCTAAGGTTTCAGACAAGCTAGGTGTGATTGACCACCTGCTCCCTAGAGTCGATTCAATTCTTATTGGCGGCGGAATGGTCTTCACATTCCTTGCAGCTCTTGGACACAAAGTCGGCGCTAGCTTGCTTGAAGTGGATCAGATCGAAACTTGCAGGGGATACCTCGCTAAAGCTGATGAACTCGGTGTGAAGGTAATTCTTCCAACTGACATTGTCGTGGCTGACAAATTCGCTGCAGATGCGCAATTTGCTGTTACCTCGGCGGAGAGCATCGAAGAAAGCCCATTTGGAGCATCTGGGTTGGGGTTGGATATTGGCCCTGATAGCGCTAGAGCTTTTGCTGAGGTTATCTTTTCCTCAAAGACGGTCTTTTGGAATGGCCCAATGGGTGTTTTTGAATTCGAGAGTTTTTCGAATGGCACCAGGGTTGTCGCGGAAGCACTAGCTAAGGTTGATGGCTTATCAGTTGTCGGTGGAGGAGACTCTGCCGCAGCTGTTCGAGCCCTCGGATTCCCAGATGATAATTTCTCCCACATCTCAACCGGTGGCGGAGCAAGTTTAGAATTTCTAGAAGGGAAAGCAATGCCAGGCTTGGAGGTACTGCAATGAGTAATGAGAGAGTTCCATTCATCGCCGGCAACTGGAAGATGAATTTAGATCATCAACAGGGGATTGCCTTGGTGCAGAAACTGTCATGGACTCTAAGCGACGCGAACCATGACTACGCGCAGACTGAAGTTGCGGTGTTCCCACCCTTTACAGATCTTCGAAGTATCCAAACACTTATTGATGCAGAAAAGTTTGAAATTAAGTTAGGTGCTCAAGACTTGAGCAAATACGACTCAGGTGCATACACCGGAGAAATCTCAGGTGCCTTCTTGAAGAAGCTGGATGTTCAGTATGTCCTTATCGGCCATAGTGAACGACGTTCCTATCATGCTGAAACTGATGATGTTGTCCAGGCTAAGGTAGCGGCAGCATTCAAGCACGGGCTCGTTCCAGTGATTTGTGTTGGTGAAACTCTAGAAGAACTTGAATCTGAGGGTGCATCTGCTGTTCCAGTAAGACAGATCCTCGCGGCCCTAGCCGGTCATGACTCATTGCGTGAATTCATAGTTGCCTACGAGCCGGTTTGGGCTATTGGAACAGGCCAGATTGCCACTCCTGAGCAGGCTGCGAACGTAGCCCAGAAGATTAGAGAAGCAATTTCAGAGTCATTTGGGCCGGAAATTGCCCAGAGTACAAGGATTCTCTACGGTGGATCAGTCAAGGCTGCAAATGTGGCTGGATTCCTACGAAGCCCTGAAGTTGACGGTGTTTTGGTTGGTGGAGCTAGCCTTGATGTTGCAGAGTTCTCAGGCATCGCCCGTTTTCTCAAGCACCTAGCCTTATAATTGCCTAAGTAGGGTTTTTAACCCCCGAATTGACGAAAGTTCATAACAATGACCGGAATTTTTATCGCGCTAAGAATCCTTCTTGGTGTTACTAGCCTTTTGCTAACTCTGCTCATCTTGCTCCACAAAGGTCGAGGTGGAGGTTTGAGCGACATGTTTGGTGGCGGTATCAACACCACAATGTCATCGTCTGGTGTTGCAGAGCGAAACCTCAATAGAATCACCGTAATCCTTGGCCTTGTTTGGGTAGTAACCATCATCATCCTGGGGCTCGCCTCAACCTATTCTTGGGCGTAACCTTTGAGCGGTAACGGAGCAGCAATCAGAGGATCACGTGTTGGCGCAGGGCCAATGGGTGAACAAGACAACGGTTTCCAAGCAGATCGCATTACGAGGACTTTTTACTGCTTCAACAACCATTCCTTCAGCCCATCATTTGCGGCGAGCGTAGCTCCTGAAGAACTTCCAAATGAACTTGACTGTCCGCACTGTGGTCTTCCCTCAGGTTTGGACAAAGATAATCCACCGCAGATTGCAAAGCATGAGCCATACAAGACTCACTTGGCATATGTGAAGGAACGCAGAACAGAAAAAGAAGCAAAGGCATTGCTCGAAGAGGCAGTTGCGGCTGTTCGCGAACGACGTGAGCGACTACTTGCTGAAGCTAAAGCAGAAGCCAAGCGTGCTGCATCTAAAACCAAAAAGTCTTAGCAACTCCAAAAATCAGCACCAGCTGCTTGATCAACGAACCAAATTGTTTCTTCGAGAGCGGATATCTTCGCCGCCGGCAATAATGAATTCTCATTGGTGTGAACATCCGTGACAGCAGAGGCTTTATCTATGCCAGAAACTACGAAAATAATCTTCTTTGCCGAGTTTAAGACTGAGTAACTAAAACTCAAGCGCTGAGCTGGCGGCTTAGGGGAGTTAGTTTCTGCAATAACCTGTTGTCCATCAGCTAAAGACTCATGGCCTGGAAATAAAGACGCGATGTGACCATCTGGTCCCATTCCAAGAATTACTAAATCAAAAAGTACCGCTGATCCAAAGTGCTTCCTTAGCTCAATCAAGAACTCTGTCTTTGCTGTTTCTAGCTCAAGCGAGTTATCGGCTGAAGGAAATTCGTGAATGTTAGATTCTGAGACTTGGATCTTTTCAAAGAGTGCCCGGCGCGCTTGTATTGCGTTTCTATCTTCACTGTTAGATGCAACGAATCTTTCATCACCCCACCAGAAATGAACACGGGATAGATCTACGCGTTCCAAATCGGGTTGCTCTGCCAAGGTAGCCAGAGTCAATATTCCAACAGTTCCACCAGTTAGTGCGAAATGCACCTCTGGCTTTTGTAAAAGCTGAGCTTCCAGAGTTTCGATGATTTCTCTGGCGGCAAGATGTGCAACTTCAGCACCGTTGACAGCTCGTCTGATCTCAGAGGTATGTTCAGCCAATTACTTGGCCTTAGTCGAAACTTTAGGTGCTTGACGCTTGGTGCCGAATCCTTTGGTTATCAACTTTCCAAAGGCGTCATCACTGTCCAGCCTGCGTAAATCTTCGATTAGGCAATCTCTCAGTGATCTTCTTGGCAGGCTAATATCTCTTGTTGGTTGTGCTGGCTGGATCAATGTTGCAACATCAGGTGCGTTTCTGACAATCTCTATGTCCCCAGATTTTCGAATAAGTTTTACACCTTTAATGCCGGCAACAGCCTTTCCACGGACCGTTCTAACCAGTTGGACTTCGACCTTTAGCTTTAGTTCCAACCAAGCAGCCAAAAGATCAGTGCTTGGTGAATCGACAGCTCCCGTAACTACAACGCTTATTACGGGATCGTACGGAGGCTGATCGAGCATGGCTGCCAGTTGTGCTCGCCACAAAGTTAATCTCGTCCACGCAAAATCACTGTCGCCTGGAGCGTAGTTCTTAGCTAGGTTGGAAAGCCAAGCATGAGGGTCTTTTTGAGCCGCTGCATCTGTGATTCGACGCTGAGCAATTCGGCCGATAGCTGAACTCGAAGGCTTCTCCGGTGCGGCACCTGGCCACCAAGCAACCACTGGGGCATCAGGCAAAAGCAATCCAGTTACTAGCGACTCTGGGTCACTGGCTGCTTCTCCGTAAGCTTTTAGAACGATAACTTCTGAGGCACCAGCATCCCCACCAACGCGAATCTCTGCATCCAGTTTTGAAAGCTTGGTTGGCTTGGACTCATTTGCAAGGACGATGATGCGACAGGGATGCGCTCTTGAGGCCTCATTAGCTGCCAGAATGGCTTCTTCAAGCTCTCTGAAATCAGTTTGAATAAGGAGAGTCAAAACTCTACCTAGAGCAACAGCTCCACCTTCTTCGCGAATCTGAACTAGCTCTTTGGAAACCTTCGATATTGTGGTGTTTGGTAAATCCTTAATCATGGTCGCCTCCAAGCTCTGCCATCAATTTCCATCATTCGATCAGCTGAGGCTGGACCCCAAGTGCCTGGGCGGTAAGGTTCAGGCTTACCTGATTTAGCCCAGAACTCTTCAATCGGGTCTAGAATCTTCCAAGAAAGTTCCACTTCCTCGTGACGAGGGAATAGCGGGGGATCTCCCAGCAAGACGTCCAAGATTAGGCGTTCGTAAGCCTCAGGGGATGCCTCGGTGAAAGCATGGCCGTAACCGAAGTCCATAGTCACATCTCGAACCTGCATTCCAACGCCAGGAACCTTAGACCCGAATCTTATGGTTACACCTTCATCAGGTTGAACTCTGATTACCAAAGCATTTTGGCCGAGCGCAGAGGTCTGTGATTCACCAAAAATCTGCTGTGGAGCACGTTTGAAAACAACTGCGATTTCCGTAACTCGTCTTCCAAGACGCTTACCAGCACGCAGGTAAAAAGGTACTCCTGCCCATCTTCTAGTGTTGATATCCAAACGCATAGCGGCAAATGTCTCAGTGACTGATTTAGGATTCATGCCATCTTCTTCTAAGAAGCCCTCAACCTTTTCACCACCCTGCCAACCACCGGTGTATTGTCCACGAGCCGTGTGTTTTGCTAGATCAGTTGGGATGCGAACAGCAGAAAGAACCTTTTCTTTTTCCGCTCTCAAGTCCGCCGCGTCGAAAGATACAGGTTCTTCCATTGCAGTCAGAGCCAGAAGCTGAAGCAAATGATTTTGAATTACGTCGCGAGCTGCGCCGATACCGTCATAGTATCCCGCTCTTCCACCTACGCCGATGTCTTCAGCCATTGTGATTTGGACGTGATCAATGTAGTTGTTGTTCCAAAGCGGTTCATAAAGTTGGTTTGCAAATCTTAGAGCCAGAATGTTTTGCACTGTCTCTTTGCCCAAGTAGTGATCAATCCGGAAGATGGAGTCAGCTGGGAATACCGATTCAACAACTTCATTCAATTCACGAGCAGATTGAAGGTCATGTCCAAAAGGTTTTTCAATTACCACGCGACGGAATTGGTTCGGCTTTGGATCAGCCAAACCAGATCTTGAGAGCTGCTGTGTCACAAGAGGGAAAGCCTTCGGCGGAATGCTGAGATAGAAAGCGTGATTACCATTAGTTCCGCGTTCAGCATCCAGAGTTTCAATAGTTTCACGAAGCTTATCGAAGGCAGCGTCGTCACCAAATTCTCCAGAAACAAAGCGTATCCCTTGAGATAGTTGGGCCCATACTTCTTCGCTCCAAGGAGTTCTCGCATACTGCCTTACCGCTTCGTAGACTACCTTTCCAAAATCTTGATCTTCCCAGTCACGTCTAGCAAATCCAACAAGTGAAAAACCTGGCGGAAGTAGTCCACGATTAGCTAGGTCATATACGGCAGGCATCAGCTTCTTACGGCTTAGATCTCCAGTGACACCAAAAATGATTAGACCGGAGGGGCCGGCGATGCGATTCAGCCTTCTATCTGCACTATCGCGAAGCGGGTTTTGACCTGGGCCAATCTTTACTGGACTCAATTCGGTTCCTTACGCTATAACTTTCAGGATGCTTGCGAAATCTGCTTCAGGCTGTCTCAGAGTCAAACTCAAAACCGGTCTTCCTAGATCCGCGAGAACTTGAGCATCACCAGCTGCCTGAGATGCAATCAATTGACCTAAGGTAAAGTCTCGACCAGGTACATGAATATCCGAATCTGAGTGTGCAATTAGTTGAAGGAATACACCCTGCTTTGGACCACCCTTGTGATACTGCCCTGTGGAGTGCAGGAACCTAGGTGCCCAACCAAATGTAGTTGGTCGTCCTGATTTAACAGCAATAGCGTTCCTTAGACTTTCAGCAGAGTAAGACCCATTGCGGTTTAGATAAGCATGAATCGATACATAGCCGTCTTCAGCAAGAGCATTCAATAGTTCAGCAACTGCCGCTTTAACTTCAGTTGCGTTTGAAAGAGTAAGGTTGTGTACTCGAACTTCGATTCCTTCTGCAACAAAGATTGGCTCTGCAATAGCAGCACGATTCTCCAACATCCCACGAGCAGCAATTTTTGCTGATTCAACATCTGGTTGGTCAAATGGGTTTACGCCAAGCAAATAGCTGGCAATCGCTGTTGCATACTCCCAGAGAATAAACTGTGCACCCAATGCACCCGAGACGGCAACGCCATCTTGAGTGTCCCGTGCACTGATACCAACGTGCGCCAGAAGGAGATCGTCTTGACCTGCTGAAAGTTCGAAACTTTCAGGAGTCAAAACAACAGGCAAAACGCCTTTGTCAATTTTGCCAGTCGACTCAGCAATTAGCTGCTCTGCCCAGTCTCCAAAGCCAGGCAGGCTAGCATCAGCCAGAATACCTAACTTGTCTTTGTATCCTGCAGCTGCGGAGGTGCGAGCCATTGCAGCACCTAGTAGTAAAGCGGGGTTGCTTGCACTATCTTCTGACAATAAATCAGCTACAGATTCAGCCTCTGAAACAAGCTGGGATATGTTTGCACCAGCAAGGCCAGAAGGCACTAGACCGAATGCAGTAAGTGCTGAATAACGACCACCAACATTTGGGTCTGCATTGAAAACGCGGTAGCCATCAGCAATCGCTGCGGCCTCCATAGGTGAACCAGGATCTGTCACGATAATGATTCGTTCGGTCTTCTCGATTCCAGCTGTGGTGAATGCTTCTTCAAAAATCCGCTTCTGGGAATCAGTTTCAACAGTTGAACCTGATTTAGAAGAGACAATAATTGCTGTGCGTTCAATCTCGACAGAGACTACTGACAAAACCTGTTCTGGCTCTGTGGAGTCCAATACAACAAGTTGAACACCGTAATTCTTTGTAATTACTTCTGGTGCGAGTGAAGATCCACCCATTCCGCAGAGTACAAAGCGTGTCACACCTAGAGCTTGAAAGTGCTCACGTAAAGCAGTGATTTCAGGAATCAGGGGAGAGCTGTCAGTCGCCGAGTTTACCCAGCCCAAACGAATCGCAGATTCAGATTCAGCTTCTTTACCCCAAACAGTAAAGTCTTTTCCGGCTATTCTGCTGGCAATTTGATTCGACACCAAGTGTTCGATTGTGGCTTCAACAGCGTTTGCTGCCCTGCCGTGTGTGCTTACTTGAATTGACATTATTTTGCCGCCTCCAAAGCAGAAGCCACTGAAGCTACTAATTCATTCCAAGAAACAATGAACTTGTCGACACCCTCGGTTTCAAGGAGTTCGGTAACCTCGTCGTAGCTGATTCCAAGTTCAGCAATCGCAGCAAGTACACCTCTAGATTCTTCGTAGTAAGCCTGAATGCTGTTTGCAGGAACAATACCGTGGTCGAATACTGCTTCCATGGTCTTTTCTGGCATTGTGTTCACAAGCTCGGGTGCGACCAGTTCAGTCACGTAAAGAGTGTCGGATAGCGCTGGGTCTTTCACACCGGTAGAAGCCATTAATGGACGTTGACGATTTGCACCTGAAGTGGCAAGCTCTGCCCAGCTCTCGGTATCAAATTCTTGCTCGAAGACTTCGTAGGCAAGTCTCGCATTGGCAAGAGCCGCTTTGCTCTTTAGTGCGATGGCCTCAGGGCTTCCGATAGCGACCAGTCTCTTATCAATCTCAGTGTCAACACGAGAGACAAAGAAAGAGGCGACTGAGTGTATTTTGCTCAAATCATGGCCATTCGCCTTAGCTAGAGCAATACCTGCCTGGTAAGCGGCAATGACTTCACGATATCTTTGAAGTGAGAAAATCAAAGTTACGTTGACGCTGACTCCATGGGCGATAACCTCTGTGATTGCTGCTAGCCCAGCTTTTGTAGCAGGAATCTTAATCATCACGTTTTCACGGTTTACTTTGTTGAAGAGTTCCTTCGCTTGGGCGACAGTTTGAGCAGTATCATTAGCCAAGCCAGGTTCTACTTCAATTGACACGCGACCATCGAAGCCTTTGCTCGATGCGTAAACGCCGGAGAATATGTCACAGGCATCAGCAACATCTTTGGTGGTGATCTCAAAGATGGCCTCAGCTGGAGTTGCTGATGCAGCAGCTAATTCTGAAACCTGCTCTGAGTAGCCTTCACCCTTACCGATTGAACCGGCAAAGATTGTTGGGTTGGTTGTGACACCAGATACACTTCTAGATTCAATCAATGCAGCGAGTGCACCTGAATTGATTCTTGTTCTAGATAAGTCATCAAGCCAGATACTGACTCCGTTTGCTGCGAGTTGGGCTAGTGGGCTATTCATTTACTTTCCTTCTTTAGTTCTTCAAAGACTTCTCTGCAGCTGCAACAACAGCTTCAGTAGTGATACCAAATTCTCTAAATAGAGTCTTGTAATCAGCTGATGCGCCAAAATGTTCGATTGAGACACTCTCACCCTTGCCTCCGACATATTTTTGCCAACCAAGTGCTAGTCCTGCTTCAACAGAAACCCTCGCTGTCACATTCGCAGGCAACACAGATTCGCGATATTCAACTGATTGCTCCTCGAACCACTCCAAGCAAGGAGCAGAGACAACTCTGGTTGGAATACCTTTGGACTCCAATGCAACTCTGGCGTTGACTGCTAGTTGAACCTCAGATCCAGACGCAATCAGTATTACCTCTGGACTGGAATTGCTGGCGTCAACGAGTGTGTATGCGCCCTTGGCTGTCAGTTCTGCAGTTGCAAAAATTGCACCGGTTTCATCAGCTTCTCCGCGCTTGAACACCGGAATGTTCTGACGGGTTAGTGCAATACCGGCAGGACCCTGACGTCTTTCTAGCATTGTCTTCCATGCCTGAGCTACTTCGTTGGCATCGCCTGGACGAACAACATCAAGGCCTGGAATAGCTCTAAGCGTGGCTAACTGTTCAATCGGTTGATGGGTAGGCCCATCCTCGCCTAGAGCAACGCTGTCGTGAGTCCAAACAAAGATTGATGGAACCTGCATGAGAGCCGCTAGACGCACGGCTGGTCTCATGTAATCACTGAAGATTAGGAATGTTCCACCGAAAGCACGAGTCTTACCGTGCAGAACAATTCCGTTTAGGATCGCTGCCATCGCATGCTCACGAATACCGAAGTGCAAGACACGACCGTACTGGTCACCAGTCCATTCATGGGTGGACCACTTAGCTGGAACGAATGACTTTGCACCTTCAATTGTGGTGTTGTTTGACTCTGCAAGGTCAGCAGAACCGCCCCATAATTCAGGCATAACTTTGGCAATAGCGTTGATGACTTTTCCGCTTGCTGATCTTGTCGAGACTTCTGTTCCAGATTCAAAGGTCGGTAATGACTCTGCTATCTCTTTTGGTGTAACACCTGACTGCACTCGATCAAAGAGAGCTTTGCGGTCTGGATTGTTTGCTGCCCATGAATCAAACTTTGCTTGCCAGCTTGCCTTGTGTGAGGCAGCTCGGTTTGCTGCGTTAGTTCGTGTGTGCTCGATAACATCGTCTGTAACTTCGAAGCTTTGCTCAGGGTCAAAACCAAGAGCGGTCTTTAAGCCTGCTAGTTCTTCTGCACCCAGAGCTGATCCATGAATCTTTCCTGTGTTCTGTTTCTTTGGTGAAGGCCAACCGATTATGGTCCTCAGGGTAATTAGAGATGGCTTGTCGGTTACAGCTTTTGCCGCTTCGATGGCTGCATAAAGCTCGGCGATGTCCTCATGGTAGTTGCCGGTCTTCTTCCAGTCAACGGTCTGTGTGTGCCAACCATAAGATTCGTAACGAGCAGTGAGATTCTCAGTGAAAGCGATGTTTGTATCGTCTTCAATGGAAATCTGGTTGGAGTCGTAGATCACAACTAGGTTTCCCAATTGCTGATGGCCAGCTAGAGAGGCTGCTTCACTGGTAACACCTTCTTGCATATCACCGTCACCGGCGATTACATAGATGTGGTGATCGAAAGCACTTTCACCTTCTTTAGTGTCTGGGTCGAACAAGCCACGCTCAAAGCGAGCAGCGTACGCAAAGCCTGTGGCAGAAGCAAGACCTTGACCTAGGGGACCGGTGGTAATCTCAACACCCTTGGTGTGTCCAAACTCTGGGTGGCCAGGAGTCAGTGAGCCCCAAGTGCGCAGTGCTTTTAGATCGTCTAGTTCGAGTCCGAATCCAGCTAGGTACAACTGGTTGTATAGGGTCAACGAAGAGTGCCCGACGCTGAGGATAAATCTGTCACGACCAACCCAATGCTCATCTTTGGGGTCATGCTGCATTACCTTTTGAAACAGTAAATAAGCCACAGGTGCTAGTGAGATGGCAGTGCCAGGGTGGCCGTTACCGACCTTTTCAACCGCATCAGCGGCAAGAATTCGTGCAGTATCTACTGCTCTCGAATCAATTTCGTCCCAAATTAGTGACAACTGACTTTCTCCTTATCAATGTGCAAATCTGAACACTGCTGAGCTTCATTGCCCGGTGTATTTTGCTCTAGAAAATAGCCAGAAGATTGAACTTCTGGCCTCGAATTGGTGCCTTTGAAGTCTATACCCGATAGGACATTTGGTCACGGAAATGTAACGGTTGGCGGTTGTTGGCTTAGACTTGACACAATGAATCCCCAATCTCAAGCCACTAATACCGCCTTGCCAAAGGCTAATCGCTGGGCTGTAGCGGGTGCTTATTTGGCTCTAACCAAGCCACGAGTCATTGAACTTCTTCTGATTACCACCATTCCAGTGATGGTCTTGGCTCAAAAGGGCCTACCGAGTCTCTGGCTAGTATTAGCCACACTAATTGGCGGAGCAATGAGTGCAGGATCAGCTAACGCCTTCAACTGCGTTATTGATGCCGATATCGACAAAGTTATGGGCAGGACTAAGAACCGGCCACTGGTTACTGGAGCTCTCTCAACACGTCAGGCATTAGTATTTTCAACCCTTCTAGGGCTAACTTCAGTGCTCTGGTTGGGTTTGTTGGTTAACTGGCTTAGCGCTGGATTAGCGCTAAGCGCAGAACTTTTCTACATTTTCGTATACACATTGCTCCTAAAGCGAAGAACATCCCAAAACATTGTTTGGGGAGGTGCAGCTGGAGCTATGCCTGTTTTGATTGGCTTTAGCGCCGTTACCAACAGCATCAGTTGGTCTGCAGCAGTGTTGTTCCTAATTATCTTCCTGTGGACACCACCGCATTACTGGCCGTTATCCATCAAATACAAAGACGACTACCAAGCTGCCGGTGTGCCAATGCTTCCAGTGGTTGCAAATCCTAATCGTGTAGCACTTGAGATAGTTATCTACAGTTATGCAATGGTTGCCAGCACCTTGCTATTGATCCCAATTCAACCCATGGGAATCATCTACACTGCCGCTGCAGTTCTAGGTGGAATCTGGTTCATCTTTGAAGCGCACGTTCTTCAGAACAAAACTAAACAAGCAATTTCAAATAACCCAATGCGCTTATTCCACATCTCGATTTCTTATCTAACGATTTTGTTTATCGCAGTAGGCGTTGACCCGCTGGTTTACGTCAAAATTTTCTAAGAGTAATTCTTCAACTCTTCGAGCCTGGCCAAAGATTCATTGCGCTCTTCAGCATGGTCAACAATTGGAACTGGATAACCCAAGTCATATCCACCTAAAACATTCCAAGGTTCATGCACATCAGCGCTATCGAGATTTCTTAGCTCTGGAATATATCTGCGAACGTAATCACCATTGGGATCAAACTTCAAACCTTGCATCACAGGATTGAATATTCGGTAATAGGGAGAGGCATCCGTTCCACAACCGGCAGTCCACTGCCACCCGTGGGCATTTGAGGCTGGATCGAAATCACTTAGATGCTTCTCGAAATGTTCTGCGCCTTTAGTCCATTCGAGGTGCAGGTCTTTAACCAAGAATGAAGCAACAATCATTCGAACCCTGTTGTGCATCCAACCCTCGGCCAGCAATTGCCTCATGCCCGCATCAACCATTGGATAACCAGTCTTACCTTCACACCAGGCCGTGAACCTTTGTTCGGCTTGATTTCCTTCGTCATATCGAAGTTGTTTGAATCTAGGTTCGTAGTAATCAGTTTGAGTGTGTGGATAGTGGTGCAGAACATCTGCATAGAATTCACGCCAGGCAATTTCCTTACGGAAAACAAAAGAACCATGATCATCCGCGATTTGTGCAAGAAGAGTTCTTGGATGTATTTCTCCATGTGCCAGCGCATGAGACAGGTGAGATGTTCCACTTAGATCGGCTCTATTACGGTCTTCGCTGTATTGAGTTAGAGCCCTGGTTCTAAATCGTTCGAAGGTTCGAAGCGCAAAGGCTTCTCCAGCAATGACCTCGATTGGTGAGTGCTTCGAGGCTGTTGGCAAGCCTGAGTTGTTGTTCAAACTCATCCAAGCAACCTGTTCAACTGGAACAACTATCGGCGCGAGGACGGCTAGCTGGTCCCATGATTTGAAGAACGGAGTGTATACGCGGTAGTTTGTGCCGTCTGGTTTTCGAACTGTGCCGGGTTCAACGGCATACGCCGATCCGATAAGTTTCAATTCAATCTGGTTAGCTGCAAGTACTTTTCCGACCAAGTTTTGCTCTGCCACTCCAGCGGGATCAAATCTATTCATGGCAAAAACCTGTTTGCTATTAGTTTCAACACATGCAGCAACCAGAGACTTTGCAAACTCTTCTAAATTTTCAAATCGAATGACATTCAACTTCTCATTCAGTGATTTGTTTAGTGACACTAACGACTCAACCAAACTGTGTTGACGAATACCCTCAAGTAGTTCGAACTCCGCCTCGTTGTGAGCGAAGAGAGGATAGATTTCAGAGGACGTTGTTACAGCAGCGAACAGCGCTTGACTGTCCTGAACCCTCAGGTCTTTTCGAAACCAATAGATTGCACTCATTTGGTGTGCAGCAAGTTCCTGGTGATGAGCAATTGCAAAGTGAGCATGCTGGCTAAAACTGAAGCACCCAACATGTGAAGTGCCACCAACTCAACGGGTAGCCCTAGTCTTGCTTGAAGCAAGCCAACTAAGACCTGAAGTGCCAGTATTCCTAGGAAAACTAAATTCATCCTCTTTGCAAATGATGGGGCACTGCTATTTCTGAACAGCAGAAGCGTCTGAATTAGGACCAGCAAGAGCAGTAGGTAAGCGGGGTAGCTATGGATATGAACCAGGAAGTCAGAGTTCAAACCATTTCTCGGAGTTTTTACATCCCCAGCGTGAGGGCCAGATCCAGTGACAATGATGCCGATAATAATCGCTACTAAGCCAACTGGAAAAGTAATGGCTGCCAATAGCCGGTTTGTTGGAATTTCGAAAGTCCACTCACCGTAAAAGCGCCAAACCAAAATAGTCGCTACTCCAATTAGTACTCCTGATACCAGAAAGTGAGAGCCAACAATCCATGCGTTCAGACCCGTCAGTACTGTGATGCCACCAATTACGGCCTGAACAACAATGCCAAAACCTAGAGCGAAGGCTGGCCAGACCAAACCAGCTTTCTCCGCTTTTGAAAGACGAATAACGGTCAAGAAGGTCAAAATTGCAACAATTAGCAAAATAAAAGTCAACATTCGATTGGCAAATTCAATGACGCCGTGGACACCAAGGGCAGGAACTGTGGTGTATGAACCGGCTTCGCACTCCGGCCAAGTTGGGCAACCTAAACCAGATCCGGTTAGCCTCACAGCACCACCGGTAACAACGATAAAAATTTGGCTAACCAATGAAGCCCAGACATAAAGCTTCAATCTTTCTGGGCTAAGAACTAAATTCAGCAAAAACAGTGCCTTTCGTGGCATTTCGGGGGTTACACTCTGGGTAACGTTTAGATAAACTTAGACTACTCGCGAAGCCAGAAATCGCTTAACTGGCACTCAGATTTGCAGAGATTTAGGAAGAGATTTACTACTTTTCCGCTTGTTTGTCCTTAAACCTATGAAAGAGGTTATGTCTTGACTGACGCCGCAGTTTCACACCCAGAGCTTGAAGGCCTTGGCGTTTACGAATTTGGTTGGTCTGACCAGGATTCTGCTGGCGCAAGTGCACGACGTGGCATCAACGACGAAGTCGTTCGAGACATTTCAGAGAAAAAGAGTGAGCCTCAGTGGATGCTAGACCTGCGTCTAAAGGGCTTCTCCTATTTCCAGAAGAAGCCAATGCCAACCTGGGGTTCAGATCTAACCGGTATCGACTTCGATAACATCAAGTACTTCGTCCGCTCGACAGAGAAGCAGGCGAACACCTGGGATGAACTACCAGAAGACATCAAAAACACCTACGAAAAGCTTGGAATTCCTGAAGCAGAGCGTCAAAGGCTAGTTTCTGGTGTTGCTGCTCAGTACGAATCTGAAGTGGTTTACCACCAGATTAACGAGGAGCTTGAGAAGCAGGGAGTTATCTTCCTTGATACTGACACTGCTCTAAAGGAACACCCGGAGTTGTTCCAAGAGTATTTTGGAACTGTTATTCCTGCTGGCGATAACAAGTTTGCATCGCTGAACACCGCGGTTTGGTCCGGAGGGTCATTCGTATACGTTCCTAAGGGAGTTCACGTAGAGATTCCATTGCAGGCATATTTCCGCATTAACACCGAAAACATGGGTCAGTTTGAGAGAACTTTGATCATTGCTGATGAAGGCTCCTACGTTCACTACATTGAGGGATGTACAGCTCCTATCTACAAGAGCGACTCGTTGCACTCAGCTGTTGTTGAAATCATCGTCAAGAAAAACGCTCGAGTTCGATACACCACCATTCAGAACTGGTCGAACAACGTGTATAACCTTGTTACCAAGCGCGCTATTGCTCATGAAGGTGCAACCATGGAATGGATCGATGGCAACATCGGATCTAAGGTAACCATGAAGTATCCAGCTGTAATTCTCGCTGGCGAACACGCCAGGGGAGAGACTCTTTCGGTTGCATTTGCAGGTGAAGGTCAACACCAGGATGCTGGAGCCAAGATGATTCACTTAGCTCCATACACATCGTCCTCAATTGTTTCTAAGTCAATCGCTCGTGGTGGAGGAAGAACTTCTTATCGTGGTGAGATTCGAGTAAATCCAGGCGCTCACCACTCAGCGAACACCGTTCGATGTGATGCTCTGCTGATTGACACAATCTCTCGAAGCGATACATATCCTGCGGTGGATGTGCGTGAAGACGATGTCACTATGGGGCACGAGGCAACAGTTTCAAGAGTTAGCGATGAACAGTTGTTCTACTTACAGTCCAGAGGCATGGCCGAAGATGAAGCGATGGCCATGATTGTTCGCGGTTTCATCGAACCAATCTCTAAAGAACTTCCGATGGAATACGCATTGGAACTGAACAAGTTGATTGAAATGCAAATGGAAGGCGCTGTCGGTTAATGAGCGCTCCAGTTCAACACGGTTTATCAGAACACAGCCACGGTGCTGGAGTTCCACTGCAGATTAGAAGCGATCGACCAAGATCAACCTCGGTTGCTGATTTTCCTGCGATCACACAGCAACAAGACCTATGGCGCTATCTACAAGCTGATCAGCTAAAAGGCTTAGATTCTGAAGTACTCGCGGAGTATGCAGAGCAGGTTACTTACTCAGGCCCAGCAGGTGTTACCTTCGAGTGGATTCTAAGTTCCAACTCACCGGTTGGAACAGTAGGACTTCCTGAAGATCGTGTAAGCGCAGCTGGATACACTAACGCCAGCAAGACTTTGCTAGTGACTATTGCTGACGAGTTTTCTAGTTCAGATGAGATCAAGATTCTGATTCAAGGTGATTCAACAACAGCATCCGCTCTGCATTTCTTCATTTCTGCGGGAAAGTTCAGCAATGCAACTTTGATTCTTGAACACACAGGGCTTGGCGTGTTGAGTGAAAATATTGAAATTTCATTAGCGGACGAAGCCAAACTTAATTTTGTTTCATTGCAAAACTGGGACAAGGGCTCAGCTCATGTCTCCGCTCACTTTGCAAAACTTGGACGTAGTTCACATTTGAAGCACACTGTTGCATCATTCGGTGGAGATTTAGTACGCATCACTCCAACGGCGACCTTCGCAGGTCCTGGTGCAGAAGTTGAGCTAAACGGGGTGTATTTTGCTGAAGCTGCCCAACACCTAGAAAATCGCCCTTTCGTCGATCACGCTGCACCGAACTGCAAATCTAGAGTTACCTATAAAGGTGCGCTCCAAGGTGAAAAGGCCCACACGGTTTGGATTGGAGATGTTCTTATTCGTGCGATAGCTGAAGGAACCGACACCTACGAATTGAATCGCAACCTGTTATTAACCGATGGCACTAGAGCTGACTCGGTTCCGAACCTTGAGATTGAGACAGGTGAGATTGAAGGAGCAGGGCACGCAAGTGCGTCTGGACGTTTCGATGATGAGCACCTTTTCTATCTACAGGCTAGAGGAATAACTCCTGACGAAGCCAGAAGATTAGTAGTTCTTGGTTTCTTAGTCGAAGTAATTCAAAAGACTGGAATCGCTTCTTTGATTGAAAGACTTACCGCGTTACTAGAAGAAAAGTTGAACAGGAACTAGTTATGGCTATCAGAATTTGTAATGTAGCTGACATCAAACCAGGTCGTGCAATCCGCGTAAAGATTGGTGATCACGCATTGGCAATCGTGCACAGCCCAGATGGGTCATTCCATGCAATTGATGACAAGTGTTCACATGGTGAGATTTCACTGAGTGAGGGATTTGTTGATAACGAGACCATCGAATGTTGGGCGCATGGCGCAAAGTTCTCACTCGCCTCCGGCGCTCCATTGTCATTGCCAGCTTATGAACCGGTTAAGGTTTACGAAGTTCTGGTAGAAAATGACGAAGTTTTTATTGAATACGATCAGGCCTAGGCCACAAGGAAAGAGAAAATGTCCATTCTTCAAGTAAAGAACCTGCACGTTTCAGTTGACACCGATCAGGGTGCCAAGGAAATCCTTAGGGGAGTTGACCTAACTATTCGCAGCGGTGAAGTTCACGCTGTTATGGGTCCAAACGGTTCAGGTAAGTCAACTCTTGCTTACTCAATCGCCGGTCACCCTAAATACAACGTCACCGAAGGTGAAATCTTGCTAGATGGTGAGAATGTTCTGGAGATGAGCGTTGATGAGCGAGCACGTGCTGGCTTATTCCTAGCCATGCAGTATCCAGTTGAGATTCCAGGAGTTTCTGTTTCTAACTTCCTTAGAACTGCAAAGACAGCGATCACCGGTGAAGCCCCTGCGCTTAGAACTTGGATTAAAGATGTTCGTGAAGCAATGGACAATCTGAAGATCGATGCTGCCTTCTCCGAAAGAAATGTCAATGAAGGTTTCTCCGGTGGTGAGAAAAAGCGTCATGAGATCCTGCAGTTAGAGCTCTTAAAGCCACGTTTTGCTGTGCTTGATGAGACTGACTCAGGTCTAGATGTTGATGCCTTGAAGATCGTCTCCGAAGGCGTGAACAGAGCACATGCGTCATCTGATCTAGGTGTTCTACTGATTACTCACTACACAAGAATTTTGAAATACATCAAGCCAGATTTCGTACATGTATTTGTTGCTGGAAAAGTAGCTGAAGAAGGTGGTCCTGAACTTGCTGACCGTCTAGAAGCTGAAGGCTACGACCGTTACGTAAAGGCTTAATTCTTGACTGAGATAGATCTAAGCCCTGAGAAGTATGACCAAGTTCTAGAGGCAATCAAAGAAGTAATTGATCCCGAAATCGGTGTCAATATTGTCGATCTTGGACTTATCTATGATCTAAAACTTGCTGAAGATGGCTCATTGCTTATTCACATGACTCTAACTTCAGCTGGATGCCCCCTAACCGATGTCATTGAAGAACAAATGGGTCAAGCCCTAGATGGCACCGTAGAAGCTTTCAGAATCAACTGGGTTTGGATGCCACCTTGGGGCCCAGAGAAGATTACCGATGACGGCAAAGAGCAAATGCGCGCTATCGGTTTTGCTATCTAGAATTACTTCTTTAGCTTGTTAACAAGTAACCAGGCACTAGGAATAAGAGCTGCAGCAAAAACAGCCTTCACGGCATCCCAAACTAGAAATGGAAGCATATATTGGGTTGCTGCAAGAAGATCTGAACCAAATGCGTTCATGGCTAGAACTGGAATACCTAGACCGTAGATAACTACAGTGCTGATTACAAAACTTGCAAGCATAGTTAGAACGTTCGAAGACCACTTCAGCTCTGCTAGCTTTCCAGCAAGCGCTGCTGCAAAAATAAAACCGATAATGAACCCGCCGGTAGCTCCGAAGATTACGTCGAAGCCTGAACTCGATTCAGAGAATACTGGCAGGCCTAAGGCACCCAACACTGCGTAAGCCCCCATGGTGATAGCGCCTCTAGTCGCTCCGTAGGTGGTTCCGATTACTAGAACAGCAAGAGTTTGAAGGGTAAATGGAACCAGGAGAGTCTGCACGCTAATTTGAGCTGCAAGGGCTGTCATGGAAACACCTGCAAGAACAAGAAAGATGTCACTGGCAATGTTTCTGGTAACAAAATTGTCAATAAGTGTGGTTCGTTGGGTTTGTGCGAGAGACAAAGCTGGCCTTTCGTTAAGATAACGTTTTGATTAATACTAGGGTAGAACCTGCACTCAAACACAATCAAAGTTTGAGATTTCTGCACTCAACTATTGGAGCCTGATGATTAGCGTGCGCGACCTCGAGATCACAATAGGTCCTCGAGTTTTAATGTCGGGTGTGACCTTCCAGGTTTCCAAGGGGGACAAGGTTGGCCTTGTCGGTCGTAACGGTGCTGGCAAAACAACTCTCACCAAGGTCATTGCAGGAGATTTTCAAGCAAGCGGTGGAAATATCGATCGCGTTGGTGAAATTGGATATCTTCCTCAAGACCCCCGCACTGGAGACTTGCATGAATTGGCTTCGGACAGAATTCTGAACGCTAGAGGCCTTGGAACCATCATCAAGAAACTAGAGCAAACTCGAATAGATATGGCCTCGGTTGATGAAAAGATCTATGACGCGGCGATGGCTCGATATGAGAAATTAGAAGCTCAATTTGAAGCGAATGGTGGCTACGCTGCTGAAGCTGAGGCTGCAGCTATTGCTGGCAACCTTGGCTTGAAGCCAAATGTTCTCTCTCAAGAAATTGGAACACTTTCTGGTGGTCAAAGAAGACGTATTGAGTTAGCCCGAATCCTCTTTTCTGCAGCGACAACAATGATCCTCGATGAACCAACAAACCACCTTGACGCCGACAGCATTATTTGGTTGAGAGATTTTCTAAAGAACTATCAGGGTGGCTTAATTGTCATCAGTCACGATATCGAAATTGTTGAGGAAACAGTTAACAGAGTTTTCTATCTAGATGCCAACCGAGCAGTGATTGACATATACAACATGGGTTGGAAGCAATACCTAAAGCAGCGCGAATCTGATGAAGAGCGAAGAAAACGTGAGCGGGCAACCGCCGAAAAGAAAGCAAGCGTTTTGCAACTTCAAGCTGCAAAGTTCGGAGCCAAAGCCTCTAAAGCTTCCGCTGCACATCAAATGGCTCGGAGAGCTGAGAAGCTACTGAGTGGACTGGATGATGTTAGAGAAGTTGATCGGGTAGCAAAGATTAGGTTCCCGGATCCGCAAGCCTGTGGGAAGACTCCTTTGTTTGCTCATAACCTCAGCAAAAGTTACGGTTCACTGGAGATATTTACCGCTGTAGATTTGGCAATTGACCGTGGCTCAAAGGTTGTCATCATCGGCCTCAATGGTGCAGGTAAAACGACATTACTTAGAATTCTTGGTGGAATTGAAGAGGCAGATACTGGATCTATCGATCCAGGGCATGGTCTAAAAATTGGTTACTACGCTCAGGAACATGAGACTTTGGATGTGACTAAAACTGTTTTAGAGAATATGCAAGACGCAGCTCCAGAGCTAGGTGATACCGATGCACGTAAAGTTCTTGGCTCCTTTCTCTTCAGCGGGGATGATGTGAACAAGCTTGCAGGAGTGCTAAGTGGTGGAGAGAAAACTAGGTTGGCTTTGGCATCGCTGGTTGTTTCCAGAGCTAATGTGCTCTTGCTTGATGAGCCAACTAACAACCTTGACCCAGCTAGCCGAGGGGAGATTCTCAGCGCTCTAGCTTCATTCACTGGCTCTGTTGTGCTTGTCTCTCACGATGTCGGTGCTGTTGATGCGCTCAATCCTGAACGGGTATTAGTGATGCCAGATGGTCAGGAAGATCTTTGGAACGAAGGTTACCGAGACCTAATCGTTCTCTCCTAAAGCACTTTTCTCCAATCTCCCAATAGGGTGGAAACAGTTGTCCACTTGAAAGGAACACATTATGGATTTAGTCACCCTCACCCAAGCTATGTTTATGCTCGGTTTTGTTGCAATGGCAGCCGGAACTTTCTTCTTCGTGCTAGAGCGCGGAGAGCTGAAAGGGGAAGGGCGTACTAGCGCTACCTACGCAGCGCTAATCACTTTCATTGCAGCCATCATGTATTGGCAGATGAAGGACATCGTCGCTTTTCCAAACCTTGGAGATGTGTCCCTAATTGCTCACACCATGCCAGTTAGGTACTTGGATTGGATTCTGACCACACCACTACTTTTGATCGAATTTGGGCTAATTGCAAAACTTGCTGGCGCAGAAAAGGGTTTGACCTATCGACTAGTGCTTGCCGATATTGTGATGATTGTCACCGGCTACTTCGGTGAAATTGGTGCAGCAGGTTCAATTGGAAACTATGTCAACTTTGCTCTTTCAACATTCGCTTGGGCATACATCGCATACACACTTTGGCAGCTGAAGCCGACTAAAGGCACAGTCGCGGTGAAGGCCGCTGTGGCTAACATGAAGAAATTCGTAATCTTCGGTTGGTTGGTTTACCCAATTGGCACAGCGATTCAGGAATTTCTAGAACTCAACAACTCTGATGCAGAGAACATCAAAGTAGCAGTGTGTTCTGCAGCAATCATCTATGTGTTAGCTGATGTGGTTAACAAAGTCGGTTTCGGGATATTTGCACTAAAAGCATTCAAGAAAGACTAATTCTTTCTAGTGAGACGGCCGCGCTTAGAGCGCGGCTGTTTTGCTTTAACCTAAAAGTTCGTCTTCAGCTTCAGCGTCGCGATCCTTGGTTAAAAGTTTTATCCTCCTAGGTTCAAGCCCTGCAACGCGTCTGCGATCCTGGGCAATTGTCCAGTAGAGCGCACCAAGAACCATCAACGCAAAGAGTATCCACTGCATTGCATAACTTAGATGGTTCCCTTCATTGAGTTCTGGCATTGGCATTGTCGCTCCTGCTGAGAGCTTAGGAAATTCGGTTACCAATCGGCCATACGCTTGGGAATATTTCGGCAACGTAGCGATTGTTGCATTTGCAGTTATCAGGTCGATGCTCGGTAGCTGCCCAAGTGGAGCTCCACGATCTAGTTTTGGTTCAGTTGGACGGAGTCGCAAAGTCAGCTGTCGATGATCGTCATTTATCTCAGGAACATAATCTGGGACGTCTTGAAGGTTACCGGTGGGTAGCCAGCCTCGTTCAACCCAAATAATGTTCTTGCTGTCAGTCTGGAAAGCCACTAACTGAAGAAAGCCGGGGTTGCCCTCGAATGGCCTATTTCTGATCAGAAAGATATGTTTCTTCAAGTAGTGACCGGTTACTACAACCTGCCGGTACTCATTCTTTGGATTCCAAATACTATTTGGAGTTAGGAGCTCTTCCAGAACTGCCGGTTTACTGTTGTAGTTTTGCAGGACTATTGCATTAGCCTTTTGAACCTCAGCTGCTCTGGCAAATTGCCATTGAGATAAGAACCAGCAGGCTATTGCAAAAACCGTTGCCAATGAAATCCACGACAACCAACGAGTTATTCTCGCTCTACTTGCCATCTTCGGATTTACCGTTAGCTCTAAAAGCATCAGCGGAGATGCTCAACGTTGGGGCTTCCGCGGCACTTGCTCGCTTAGATTGAGTTCCAGGACCCTGAGCGTTAGCGATAACTACTGCAAAGTATGGAAGAAATACTGCACCAGCAACAAAGATGAAGGTCCACCAGCCAAGTGGAATAGCTACCGCGAGAACTATGCAAATTACTCGGATAATCATTGCTACGGTGTATTTGATGAAACGTGAGCGGCGCTCTTCATATGGAGATTCCTCAATTGAGGTCACTGCTTGGGGTTGAGCCAATTGCTTCCTTTATTTCCTCGGGCCATCAAATCAGAGCCAAATGCAAGTCAAGTTATAAACTTTTACCTGTACGCCAATTATCTCTCTTAACTTCGAAGGCGAAATCAAAAATGACAGAACCCAGAACTGTTTTAGTCACCGGCGGAAACCGCGGTATTGGAAAGGCGATTGCAGAAGCATTTGTCGCTCAAGGGCATCGCGTTGCTGTGACCGTGAGAAGTGGGGAGGGACCTGCGGGAACTCTCAGCGTAAAGGCTGACGTTACTGATGCAGCATCTTTAGATGCCGCCTTTGCCGAAATAGAAGAGAAACTTGGTGCGGTTGAGATCCTGGTGGCAAATGCTGGAATAACGCGTGACACCTTGCTAATGCGCATGACCGATGAAGAGTTTGATGAGGTAATCAACACCAACCTCTCTGGTGTCTTTCGTGTCCTAAAGCGTGCTACAAAAGGCATGATAAAAGCCAAATACGGTCGAGTTGTTTTCATTGGATCTGTGGTTGGATTACTTGGCAGCGCTGGCCAAGTCAACTATTCAGCGGCCAAGAGCGGGCTGGTCGGTATGGCTAGATCTGTCACTCGTGAACTTGGTGGACGTGGCATAACAGCCAACGTCGTTGCGCCTGGATTTATTGATACGGACATGACCGCAGAGCTGAGCCAAGAGACTCAGGATGAATACAAGCGCAAGATTCCTGCGGGAAGATTTGCCTCCCCTGAGGAGGTTGCCAACGTCGTAACCTGGCTAGCCAGCGATTCTGCCTCATACATTTCAGGTGCTGTCATCCCAGTCGATGGTGGACTAGGCATGGGTCATTAGACCTAAAAACCCTCCTTCACTGGCAGAATAACTACTAAGAGAACAAAGAGAAAGATTTACACATGGGAATCCTTGAAGGCAAGAAATTACTTATCACCGGAGTGCTAACCGAGGCATCAATTGCTTTCACAGTTGCCAGACTGGCTCAGGAGCAGGGTGCTGAGATTGTGCTTTCTTCCTACGGACGCATGCTTCCAATCACTGAAAAGATTGCACTACGTCTCCCTAAGCCTTGTGCTGTTATTGAACTAGATGCAACCAGCGATGAGGACCTAGCTGCCCTTCCAGCTCGAGTACTGGAGCACCTTCCATACCTTGATGGAATCGTGCATGCTATCGCATTTGCTCCGGGTACTGCTCTCGGCGGTAATTTCCTAGAAACCGAATGGCCAGATGTTTCAACCGCTATTCAGGTATCGGCTTATTCCCTGAAGTCAATCACCATGGCTGCTAAGTCAATTCTTCGTCCTGGTTCATCTATTGCCGGCCTTACCTTCGATGCATCGGTCTCTTGGCCTGTATACGACTGGATGGGTGTTGCCAAGGCCGCCTTTGAATCAACATCAAGATACCTTGCCCGCTACCTAGGCAAGGATGACATCCGCGTCAATTTGATTTCTGCAGGTCCGCTAAGAACTCCAGCAGGTAAGAGCATCCCAGGATTCTCTTCAATGGAAGATATCTGGGTTGATCGCGCACCATTGCACTGGGAACTTGCCGACACAGAGCCAGCTGCGAGAGGAATTGTTGCGCTTCTAAGTGACTGGTTCCCGAAGACCACTGGTGAAATCATTCACGTCGATGGTGGATTGCACTCAACAGGACACTAGAAACCGATTAGAGGGATTAGGTCTCTCAAATCATTTCTGGCAATAAGCACATCAGCTCTGGCTCGAACTCTAGGTTTGGCATTAAACCCGACGGAAAGTCCAGCTATTTCCATCATGTCTAGGTCATTAGCGCCATCACCAACAGCAATCGTGTGAACCAGATTCAGTCCAAGCTCCGCTGCCCATTCGCTTAAAGCCTTCGCTTTAGCGGGCTTATCTATTATTTCTCCCGAGACATTTCCAGTGAGCTTTCCAGCGCTAATCTCTAAAGCGTTGGCCCGATAAAAATCTAAATCCAATAGTTTGGCCAACGGCGCTAGTAATTCAATGAACCCTCCGGAGACTGCACCAACTTTTCCACCTACTGAGTGAATGTAATCGATAGTTTCTCTTGCGCCTGGAGTTAATCTCAGATTGGCAAATGTTTCACTGATAACGGACTCGGGGAGCCCTGCGAGGGTTTCGACTCTTGCCTTTAGGCTTCCGGTGAAATCAAGTTCCCCGGCCATAGCTCTTGCTGTTACCGCTTCGACTTCTGCTCTCATGCCAGCATGCTCTGCCAACAATTCAATGACCTCCTGCTGGATCAAAGTCGAATCAACATCGAAGACCACTAGTAGTCGTGCGGAATTGTGGCCATAAGTCATAGAAGAACTTTATTGCCAATAACCCATTGTCTTGTTCAGGAGTGGTCTTTGAGTGTCTAGCCGAAGGTTCGCAAACTTTCGCCTAGGCTAAAAAACTATGAACGAAGTTCTTAAATTTGACCAGGTCTCAATTAGCCGTGGTGGCAAGGCAATACTCAGCGATATCTCCTGGACAGTTGCGCCTAACGAACGTTGGGTAATAGTTGGCCCGAACGGTGCAGGTAAAACGACCTTGCTGAGAGTAGCTGGAACGCATTTGCAACCAAGTACTGGAACTGTTCAGGTTTTAGGAAAAACTCTCGGCGAAGTAAATGTTTTTGATCTAAGAACAAGGATTGGCTTTGCCTCGAGTGCTGTTGCCAACCGAATTCCTAACTCAGAGAATGTTCTTGATGCCGTTATGACTGCCAGCTATGCCATCACCGGCAGGTTTAAGGAAAGTTACGACGAAGTAGACATCCGCCGTGCTAAACGTGTTTTAGGGGAGTGGCAGCTTTCTGACTACGCTGATAGACCCTTTGGAACTCTTAGCGATGGTGAACGTAAACGTACTCAGATTGCTAGAGCCGTGATGCCAGATCCAGAGCTATTACTGCTGGATGAGCCTGTCGCAAGCTTAGACATTGGTTCCAGAGAAGCGACGATAAAAATTCTTGGGGGATATGCCTCGCATCCTGATGCTCCGGCAATAATTATGGTGACTCACCATCTAGAGGAGATTCCAACCGGCTTCACCCATGCCCTGATCCTAAAAGATGGCAAAATAACCGCCTCTGGCCCAATAACTCAGACCCTAACCACCGAAAAGCTCAGTGAAGCCTACGGAATTCCGCTAGAAGTCGTGTTCTTTGGTGGACGTTTTGCAGTTAGAGCCAAGTAGGCTCTGGCTAAGCAGCAAACACTCTGGTATAGTTTCTAACTGGTGCTACGAGCACCAAATCCCATTTGAATTGAAAGATTTTCCTATGAAGGCTGACATCCACCCAAAGTATGAAGCAGTGGTTTTCCGTGACCTAGCTTCAGGCGTTGCATTTTTGACTCGTTCAACTGTCACCAGCAACAAGACAATTGAGTGGGAAGACGGTAACACTTACCCAGTATTCGATGTTGAAATCTCATCTGAATCTCACCCTTTCTACACAGGAAAGCAGAGAATCATGGACTCAGCTGGTCGTGTTGAGCGCTTCAACGCTCGCTACAAGAAGTTTGGTGCCCAGAACTAAGTTCTGCTCACAAAGAAAATGGACCTCAATTGAGGTCCATTTTCTTATTTAACCAAAATCTTTGACTGGCCAACCGAATAGCGGCTTGTAATCAGGAACATCGGTTTGCCGCCACTTTGCGTAGCTAGCTTCAATTTCATCAGCCCACTTGGATTGCTGCTCATGAAGGTCCTGAGCAGAGCTTGGGAAGGGCACAACCTTCGGGTTCTGCGCGATGAAGTATCTAAGCATACCTAGCCCTACTTGGCCGGCTGCAATGGCGTCGTCCTTGGCAGTATGGGCATTATCCAGTGAGATGTTGTATCGCTCTGCAGCTGCCGCTAAGGTGCGTTTACCCTTTCGATATTTGTCAATTGTCTTATCGATCACTAACGGATCGATAACTGCACCAAATTCAACCGGGTGCAAGCCATAGCGAATAGCTTCGTAATGCAAAATAGTGAAATCGTACGCTGCGTTGTATGCAAGGACCGGAATGCCCTCTGCAAAGCATGCGTTTATTGCGTCAAGAATTTCAGGGATTGCTATCTCCGCTTTTGGGGAGTCAACAACATCCTTGTCATAGTAACCATGAACTCGGCTGGCAATCTCTGGGATTGGAATTCCAGGGTTGATAACCCAATCTCTTCCACCGGGCAAGATTTCTCCACTTGAGTTCATTCTCTGGATTGATGCGGTGACAATTCGATCACCTCTAAGGTCAAGACCCGTGGTCTCAGTATCAAATACAGCAATGGTGCTCAGCCATTCTGGGAGCTCTAGTTTTAGGTTGTTTTCATTCACCGTCCCAGACTAGTTGCGACCATCGACAAAGGCCTTTAGAAACGGGCGTTGATTAGACTAGTCAGTAACCACGACACCTTCAAGGAATGGGTATGACAACAGCTGCGGAGCTAATGGAACTAGCTGAATCCCGCGCAATCAAAAAATCGATTGCTGTTGCTGGAGTAACTGCAGATTACTGGTTTTATCCAGCTCAAGTGACTAGACCAGAGTCTGCGACAAATGTCGTCCTTGCTCATGGCTATCGCGGAACCCACAAGGGTCTAGAGTCTTTCGCTGGGGGACTAAGTCAATTCAACGTGTATTCGCCTGACCTGCCTGGCTTCGGCACATCAGCGCCTATGCAAGGTATACATAATCTAGAAAACTATGTTCTCTGGTTCAAGGGCTTTCTCGACGCAATTGAAGTTAAGAATCCAGTTCTAATTGGTCATTCTTTTGGAACCTTACTTGTTACAGCCTGCGAAGCAGAGTATGGAGTCAGTCGAGCGTTAATCTGCATCAACCCCGTCGCTGGAGGTGTTACCAAAGGTGTTTCACGATTCCTATTGCAGTTAGTAAAGGGGTTTTACTGGTTAGCACACATTCTTCCTCTTCCTATAGGTATGAGAATGCTCAAAACTTGGATGCTAGTTGATGGGATGAGCGCATACACAACTAAGTCGAAGGACAAACAGCTTAGAAAGTGGATCAAAGCACAGCACGACAAGTACTTCAACAGCTTTGCTAACTCAGATGTGGTTTGGGAATCGTACATAGCTTCGGTGTCTCACACACTCCACCCTTATCTAGATAAATTGAAGAAACCAATATTGTTAGTAGCTGCCGAGCTGGACGAGGTCACACCGGTTAGCTCAGTTGTTGAGATTGCGCAGCGTATGCCGAATGCGCAGATTCACGTGATTGAAAACTGTGGTCACCTAGTTCACTATGAAGCAGCTGAAGAGACAGTTGCAGCAATGAAAACATTCATAACTGGGCTCAAGTGATGGAAGTTCTGCACTTTGATGCCAGGTTTGTTCGACTAGATCACCATGACGGCATTAGTCGCTTCTCGGTTGAGCTGATAAAGGCCTTGGCCGACAAAGTTAAAGTTATTGCCATAGTCCATGACCTGCGCCAACTAGAGCACTTGCCCAAAGACATCGAGTTTGTATTACTAAACAACCCGCAGTCACCTTTAGAATTCTTCATCGCCAGGAAACTAAACAAACTGGGAGCAACCCATGTTTTTTCACCGATGCAGATCATGGGGACTATAGGAAGAAAATATAAGCTCGTTCTCACTCTGCACGACCTGATTTACTATCGACATAAGAAACCACCGAAAGACCTCAACTTTTTAGTTCAACTTATTTGGCGCATCTATCACCTGACTTACTGGCCCCAGCGAATGTTGCTAAACCGAGCCGATGCGATAGCAACGGTTTCGAAGACTACGAAAAAGTTGATTGAAGAGCACCGATTGACTAAGCGTGAGGTGGGCGTCATCTATAACGCTGCGCCAGGTCAACCAGCAACCGCAAATCGAATCATGCCAACATCTAGAGACCTCTTATATATTGGCTCGTTCATGCCATACAAAAACGTGGACACTCTTGTCAGAGGATTAGGTTTACTTCCTGGCTTTGAACTTCATCTACTCAGCAAGATTGAGAACGGTAGGCGGTCTGAACTAGAGAATTTGGCTAAGAGCGTTGGGGCAGCACTCGTTTTCCATTCAGGTGTAAGCGATGAAGAGTACGCAAGCCTGTTGAAAGGCTCATTTGCTTTGGTTTCAGCAAGCCGCGATGAAGGCTTTGGTATTCCTTTAGTTGAAGCTATGCAGCAGGGCACTCCTGTCGTGGTCGCAGATCTTGAGATTTTTCACGAAGTTGCCGGTAACGCTGGTAACTACTTCTCGCCGGATCAACCAGCGGAGTTTGCTGCGCGTATCACTGAATTAGATAATGCCAAAGTGTGGGCGAAAACCTCAAGCCAAGTGCTTGGTAGAGCAAAGATGTTTAACTGGGACACCTCAGCAGAGGCATTACTAGAGCTATTTAGAAAGCTCGGATAGAGAAGTCGGGTTGTAGTTTGAAACCGACCAGATGCCATCAAGGTGAGTAAAGGTGTTCAGCGAAACATTTCCTAATCGATCACCATCCAGAGGATACTTATCCTCGCTAATAATCTTCATTAGCTTTCGAATTAGCGCTCCATGGGAAACAGCAAGAATTCGCTTAGAGTCATAGACGCTTGCTAATTGGTTCAAGAGATTAGCGCTTCTAATTCGTAAGTCATCTAGAGCTTCTAACCCAGGAATCTCTGAATGTGATTCGTATAAGTTTCTCCATTCGCTGTGACTCATCCCTTCGGCAACCCCGAAAGATCGCTCGATGAGTTCAGGGACAATCACTACTTCTAATCCCAGTGCAGACGCAACTATCTTTGCTGTGTCATGCGCTCTGGATAGGGGAGACGAAAGAATGAGCTCCCAGTCAGAGCCAAGCAGGTGATCAGCGGCTAGCTGAGCCTGTTTTATACCGGTTTGATTCAGAGGAATATCGCTAGAGCCTTGGAGGCGTAGATCTATGTTCCAGTCAGTTTGCCCGTGACGAAGCAAACCAAGATGAGTCTCAGTCAATGAGTAACCTTTCTAAGGCAAGTGAGGTGTTGGCTTCTATCTTGGCTATGGCAAGTTGGTCTGCCCTGGTAGGACCTATGTTCACAATAACAATTGGCTTAGATGCTTTGGCTGCTTGTTTCACGAAACGATAGCCAGAATTCACAGTTAATGAAGATCCAGCGATCAGCAATACATCTGCTGCCGCTAATTGATTTAAGGCCAGTTCCACCCGATTGGTTGGCACCGATTCCCCAAAGAAGACCACATCGGGTTTATATATTCCATCGCAATTCTTACATTTAGGGACTACAAAGTTCTCTGTTCCATCAACCTCAGCATCGCCATCAGGAGTAAATTCGACTGAAATGTCTTTGGTGATGTTTGGATTTAGTTCCTGCAAATACTCATCCATGGTGGTTCTTTCAATTGATTTCTTGCAACCGAGGCAAATTACTCTGTCTAGTCTGCCGTGAAGGTCAATCACGTTCTTGCTGCCTGCTGCCTGATGCAAACCGTCCACATTTTGCGTCACCAGTGCGGTCACTGCGCCATTTGATTGTCCTGAAGCGATGGCGAAGTGACCAGCATTCGGTTTGGCCAATGCGATTCTGGACCAGCCCACGAAGCTTCTAGCCCAATACTTTTGCTGAGCTTCAAAGGATGACATAAAAGTGTCATAGGTCATCGGATGTCTGGCTACTCGTCCTTGACCTCGATAATCAGGAATTCCAGAGTCCGTGCTGATACCTGCTCCAGTTAGCACAAAGAGTCTTCTGCCCGCAATTCGCTCACGTGCCACCTCTATTGAATACTGGGCGGCATCTGAAATATTTGGATTTTCAAGGTGAGACATTATTTAGCAGTTTACAACTTGAACTAATTGATTATTGACTGACAACCTGTTTCATGAGGAAATAGCGGTCTAACAGTCACTCGCCAGATGGCTCTATTGGAACTAAATCTTGATGCGGAATTCAATTTGGGTAAAAGCGAATTGAACTTATAGTTTTCTTCTGCAGTCATTGCCAAGCAGGACTGGGTCCTGTGCAGCGGGCTTGAGCCTACCCATTTGTGTATCTTGGTACCTGATTCTGTCGTTGATTCAGAAGCCATGTAAAGCCATTTAGTTGGCTTCCAAATAGTTGGTCTAGATTTGGTCCACATAAACTCAGAGCTGAAGGATTCCACCTTGTTCCTAAATTTTGAAGCTGCCAGACGTGCGTCCCTTTTTGATTTCGGTGTTACATCAGCGTCAAATCCCAGAGCATAAATCGATAACTTAGTTTGGAGCGCTTTAGTAGAGATTTGTGTCACGAAAGTCGTGTCAGGTACATCAACTATCAAAGGCATGCCCCAATCAAATTTAGGATCTGTTAGATGAAGTTCTTGAGCTGCCGCTAAAAATCTAGGAACTGCAGCCAGATCTTTCTTTTGCGTAAAACTCGAAACGAATTTTCCTGGGTATTGCTGTGTTTCGATTCTGCTGGGGACAATCAAAAGACCATCGCTATACAAAACAGCTGGCGTTCTCGAGAAAGCGTATTCTAATGTCGTGTATCCACCGGTGTCTTGAATTAACAAGGCAACATAGCGACTTGGGGTATTTACGGCTTGCGCAGAAAAACCATCTGATAGTCCTAGAAAAAGGGTAAAAATTGCTAATAACTTCAGTGAACGCATTTTCTTCCTTCCAGAATCGAGTGCTTTTGTTGAGTCTGGCATGAATATAGCATTTCTGACATAAACACCCAGCCACTGTTCAGGCTCGTCAGACCATGAACAAAGCCCCGATAGTTTATATCGGGGCTCTGTGGTAGCTGTCTCAAACTACGTGTCCGAGAGGGGACTTGAACCCCTACCCTCGAAAGGACTAACACCTCAAGCTAGCGCGTCTACCATTCCGCCACCCGGACTAAAGGATATTTTTCAGCAACAGTTCTAAATGTTACTACTAAAGGCTGGAAAGTGAATTTGGTCAAGCCTCTGCCATTTTTCACAAACTAAGGGTAGTTTTGGCATATGTCGAACGCTAGAAGTCAACTAAATAAGTTTGTCGCCGCACTTGAAAGACATTTTGAGGCAGCTTCATCGGGTAGAGGCAACGACGATCCTGCCGTTCTAGCCTCCTACGAACATTTGAAAGCGGCTTTCCTTGACTACGAGGAGGCGCTTTCTGATGAATTCGAAGAGATTCTTCCTATGGAATTGGTTGAAGAGGACGAAGACTGGTCATGAACCTACTCCAAGCTATTGTGCTTGGAATTGTCCAGGGGCTAACAGAGTTCCTACCAATTTCATCTAGCGCTCACGTTCAAATCGTTTCAGAACTACTCAAGGTCCCGGGCATCTCAGACAAGAATTCTGCAACCACAGCATTCGTTGCAACTATTCAGCTTGGCACCGAGGCGGCCGTCCTGCTTTACTTTGCAAAGGATATTTGGCGATACCTTTCCGCGTTCGTTGGGGGAATTTTTAGCGCCGCAGTGCGTAAGACTCAAGATTTCAAGATGGCGATGTTTGTCATTATTGGATCTATTCCAGTTGGTATCGCGGGTTTGGCATTCAGACATTTCATTGAAGAGACGGTTCGGACACTTTGGGTCATTAGCGCAACTCTGATTGTTTTCGGAATTGTCCTTCTGGTCGCAGATCGAGTCGGCGCGAAGAGTCGTGAAATCCAGGAGCTCAATGTCAAGACCGCGATTGGATTTGGTTTAGGTCAAATGCTGTCTGTAATTCCAGGTGTCTCAAGATCTGGAGCGAGCATCAGCTTTGGATTATTTGCTGGATTCAGCAGAGCCAGCGCAGCAAGATTCAGCTTTCTTATTGGAATTCCTGCCGTTTTGGTAAGTGGATTAATCGAATTCAAAGACAGCTATAAAAATCTTGACTCGAATCTGATGTCGGGAACTGTTGTTGCCACAGTAACCTCTTTCATAGTCGGATACCTAGTCATCGCTGGTCTACTTAAATACCTCAACAAGGGCTCGTTTCTACCGTTTGTTGTGTGGCGAATTGTCGTCGGCGTTGCGCTGCTTGTCCTGCTAAGTACCGGGCTTATCGCCGCTTAACTTTCGGTGTTGCCAGCTTCGCCTTCGTTTTGACGCAAAAACTTTTCAAACTCTAATGCCAGCTGATCGGTGTTGAGCTCTTCGGCCTCAGATTCGTCTCTGGCCTTCTCTAAACTCACGATGTAGTTTTGCAGATCCTCGTCGCCCTCGACAAAATCATCCACTGATCTTTCCCATTCAAATGCGGAGTCGAGCAAAGGTTTGTGGTCAACGCTGAAGCTAAGCATTATTTCCAAATCATTTACCAGCGCCAAAGTTGCCTTTGGGGATGGCATCGATGCAACATAGTGCGGAACTTGCGCCCAGATCGAGATTGTTGGAAGTCCCGCTTTTTCGAATGCATGGCCAAGCACTGAAAGGAAGCCGGCTCTTCCGTCGTAATTACTTCGTTCAATGCCATAAAAGTTTCGCACTGAAGCAGTTTGACTGTTCTTGTATATGCGAATCGGTCTAGTGTGAGGTGTTTCCGATGCCAAAGAGCCAAGCATGATTACGGAAGTAATCTCTCTGTCCTCCACGATTTCTAAAATCTCATCTCTGAGGTACTGCCATTGAAGGGCTGGCTCTTGCCCAATTAGAAAATGCAAGCTCAGATTCGGGCTGGTCAATGCAGAGGCTGCTGTTGGGCCCCAGAGTTCCAGGCTTGGCCAAACGAAATCTCTTTCACCGTGTTCGTCTAGGACGATGATCGGGCGCTGTCTAGAAAAATCAAAGAAATCTTGATCATCGATAGCCAATAGTTGCTCGCACTGGAGTCTTTCCCTTAGATAACTCGCTGCCGAACTTGCAGATGCCCCAGCGTCAGTCCAACCGTCTAATGCCACCACTAGAACTCGGCCACTAAATGGGTTAAGGTTTTCGTTCAATTTTCACCATTTCAAGGTTTAGCTTCAGTTAGAACTCTATTTCATTTAGCGCGGTTAGACTTTTCGCATTATGTTTCGTTCTAAACCCACCTTTGCAGTGCTGTTCGATATGGACGGAACGCTGATCGACTCAGAGCCATATTGGCTAGCTAGCGAGCAGGCACTGGCAGCTGAGCATAACGGCAATTGGACTCACGAGGATGGCTTATCTGTTGTTGGAATGAGCCTTGACGACTCATCAAAGCTATTCAAGGACAAAGCAAACATCAACTTAGAGCCGAGTGAAATTGTTACCAGGTTAACTAACGATGTTCAGAGCCAATTGGAGAAAGTCATCCCTTGGCGTCCAGGAGCGAAAGAGCTTCTTTTAGACCTTCGGAAGCGTGGGGTCAAGACTGCACTAGTTACGATGTCGCTAAGAAGAATGGCCCAGCAAGTCGTTGATGCTATCGACTTCGACGCTTTCGATGTAATTGTTGCGGGAGACGATGTTCTGCGCGGAAAGCCCCATCCTGAGCCTTACCTGTTGGCGGCTGAGCAATTAGGTATGAAGCCTGAAGACTGTGTGGCATTCGAAGACTCGATCTCGGGAATCACCTCTGCAGAGGCAGCCGGCACCATCGCTATCGGTGTTCCGAACTTCATCCCGATCCCTGAAAAAGAAGGAAGAATCCTTTGGGCCACCCTTGAAGGTGTGAACTATAAAACTCTTAGAAAGTTTGTGAAATGAAAAGTGTATTCCGCGGTGTATTTGTCTCTGGTGAGCGCGTTCAGCTCACCGGCCCAAAGGGCAGGCTAAACACAATAACGCTTAGAACTGGTGCGGTATTTGGCACCCATCGAGGGGATATCAAGCACGATGACATTATCGGTAAACCGGACGGTTCTGTTTTTTCAAACCAAGCTGGTGTCGAGTATTTAGCCCTAAGGCCTTTGCTCAACGACTTTGTTTTATCGATGCCTCGGGGAGCGGCAATCGTTTACCCCAAAGACGCCGCCAGCATAGTCACCATGGGGGATATCTTCCCTGGGGCTAATGTAGTGGAGGCGGGAGTTGGCTCTGGAGCTTTGAGCATGTATTTACTGAGAGCTATTGGTGATTCTGGTTCGCTGACTTCCTTTGAACGCAGGGCAGAGTTTGCTGAAATAGCAAAGGCAAATGTTGAAACTCAATTTGGCTATGTTCCAAGTAATTGGGAAATTAAGTTAGGAAGTTTGCAAGACGAGCTTGATGAAACTGTCAAGTCAGGATCAATCGATCGAGTGGTTTTAGACATGCTGGCCCCTTGGGAATGCATCGAAGCGGTTTCGGCCGCTCTAGCTCCTGGCGGAGTTTTGATTTGCTATGTGGCGACCGTCACTCAGCTCTCCAGAGTTGCCGAAGAAATCAAAGCAACCGGTAACTATGCCGACCCTGAAGCTTTTGAGTCACTTGTTCGTGGTTGGCACCTGCAAGGGCTGGCTGTGCGCCCTGAGCATCGAATGGGAGGCCACACAGGTTTCCTATTGACAGCCAGAAGGCTTGCACCCGGGACAATCCTGCCTAGTTTTAGTAGAAGGGCGAAACCAGAATTCGCCGATGAAGATCTTGCTGTTTGGAATCCAGAACATCTGGGGGAGCGCTCTGTCAGCGAAAAGAGATTGCGGAAATCTGTCCGGTCTGCCCAAAGCGCTGCTAACTCTAAAAGTCAGGCTTTGGACAACTCTGAAGAGTAAACTTATCGCAACCTTTAGAAAGTGGTTTTTCAGTGTCAAAAATGAAGTTTGTTCTAGCGATATCAGCAGCCTCAGTATTGCTTCTTGCAGGTTGTGCATCGAATTCGAACCCTGCAAACAAAGCCTTTGAGGGTCTCACCCCAACCTGTGAGCATTACAAGGGCGGTCATGAAATTGACCAGGTCAAGGTAACCGCTGCCGATGGTGCGGTTCCAACTGTTGAATTCCCGACCAAGGCAGACGGCACATCAGAACTTGCAAACATCAAAACTACCCAGACAAAGATCATCAAGGAAGGCTCGGGTCCTGAATACACTGGAAACGAAATGGTGACCATTGAGTATGTAATTTTGAACTCAGCAACCGGTGCTGTCCTAACTGGAAGTAAATTTGATGGCACTAACACCGCATCTCCTGTCTTTGATTCAAACACCACAAAACTTTTCTGCGATGCCATCACCGGTGTTAGAGAAGGAAGCTTGGTTGCTTTTGCGAACCCTAAGTCAGACCAAGACCCAGTTGGAACACTATACGTTCTTCTTCTCAAGCGAATTTACCTACCGCACGCCAATGGTGATCTTCAAGGACTACCTAGTGGACTACCAAGTGTTGTTCGGACCCCAAAAACTGGTGAGCCTGGCTTGGTGAAACCAAGTTTTGCTGCCCCGACAACATTCCAAAAAGCTACTCTTATTAAGGGCCGCGGCGAGCTGGTCAAAGCAGGAGACTCAGTAACAGTTCAATACAAGGGCTGGGTCTGGTCAAATCAACTTGATTCCCCATTTGGCGTACCATTCGATTCTTCTTGGGATGCAGGGAGGACTCCCGCGCCATTCAATTTGACAACCGGTGACGGTGGTGTGATCTCTGGGTTTGTTAAGGCTATTGCAGGTGAAACAGTTGGCTCTCAGGTAGTTGCTTCGATGCCTCCTGCTGATGGCTATGGTGCAGGCGGCAAAGATCCTTCAATTCCTGGAAACGCCACTTTGCTCTTTGTCATCGACATCCTAGGTATCAATAAGTAGCAGCGACTAGTTCCTATGAGTGAGAAAGTCTCTGGCACAGTTAAAGTTTCCAAGCCCGAACGCTTGTTCAATCTAACCTGCGCTCTTTTATACACTCGCAACGGACTCACTAAGAACGAGATTCTGAGATCTGTGCCGGGCTATGAAAGTGAATATTCAGACACCGGAGACAACTCATCTCTAGAACGAAAGTTTGAAAGGGATAAGGCAAGTCTGCTACACAACGGAATTCAACTTGAAGTCTCTATTCCAGCTCACGAGGACGAAAACAATCAAGCAACTGTTTACTCAATAAAACGCGAGAGTTTTTACTGGCCGAAAAACATTCAGTTCACTCCCAGACAGATGGCCTTACTAAATCTTGCTGCCGAGGCTTGGGTTGGCGGTTCGCTATCAACCGCAGCTAGTCGAGGCATCACAAAACTAAGAGCCATGGGTGCAATCGGTGAAGACTCCGACATTGTCGGAATAGCGCCGAGGATTCAGGCCTCTGACCCCTCTTTTAGAGATCTAAATAACGCTATATCGGATCGTCTTGTAGTGAATTTTGATTACCGCAATCCTAAGACTGGCGAAATTCTAACTAGAACTTTGCAGCCGTGGCTATTGCAAAAAGTGGCAGGGCAATGGTTGGTCATGGGTTACGACGAACTTCGTCAGGAACCAAGAAACTTCATGCTGCGCAGGATAGTTAGCAAGGTAACAACAGTAAAACCAAGTAAAAACTTCTCTGCACCAAACCTCGAGCAAGTTGCAGCTGCTGTCGCGGAGTTAGATGCACTAGCCGCCAAGCAAACTGCAAAGATACGGGTAAGTCGCGATTCAGAAGCCTGGTTTAGATATGAATTGGATTTGCAAGGAAATGCTTCTTCTGACGAAGTCACAATTCACTATCATGACCTCTACGTCTTAGCAGAAGAACTAAGAGAGTATGCGGGAGAGATAAAGGTTCTGAAACCTGAAGCACTAATCCATTTGGTAAGAGCTGGATTTGAAAAGGTGGCAAACGACCATGCCTGATCATATGAAATTAGACGATTCTGATCGATACAACCTGATGCTTGCTCTAACCGGGTTGCTCGTCCAAGGCGATGAATACAGCCTAGAAGAGCTGTCTAAGAGATTTGAAGTGAGTAATGAGGAAATCGTCAAGGCAGTCAAGAACATTGGCTACTTGGACATGGCGCACTTCGAAAATCCAGATAGATATGTCGTGGACTATGACGCACTAGATGAAGGCTACGTCCGGATTTCCTACAACTTAGAAAATGTCGTAGAGGATGTCCCTCGTCTCTCATCCAGGCAGGCTTCGGCTTTGGCAGCTGGACTGGTTTATCTGAGTTCGCTGCCAGGACTTGCTGAAAACGAAGAAATTCAAGACCTGCAAACAATACTTTCTTCTGGCGACTCAAGGGGAAATACTCCCGAAGTAATTGTTCAACCAGGATCTAAGGATGCCGACCTGCTAATCATTAGACAGGCGATCAAGCTTGGCAGAACAATAACCTGTGATTACCTAAACCTAAAAGGGGAGATGAGGATTGGGCGAGTAATCGAGCCAATTCGTATTGATCTTCGAGGAGAGCTTATCTATCTCAAGGGATGGTGTCCTGAGAACGCTGACGTTAGATCTTTCAGAGTTGATCGAATGCGAAACGCTACTTTGACAGAGCAGCCGATCTCTGATGAGGCACTGGCAGCCGAACTTGACGATGAGGTTTATCAACCAGCCGAAACTGACACTTTGGTAACCCTAGAAGTCGACCCAGAGGCATATTCACTTATGGTCGATTTTAGGCCGGTTGAGGAACCCCAGACCATTACTCCGCACGTTAAGAGATTCAAGATTCTGGTTGGCGACGTACGCAACTTGGGGCGAATAATCGCGAAATTCGGTGGCACAGCTAGAGTCTTAGAACCTGAACCTGCAAAAGTTGCCGTTCGCGAGTTTGCCCTCAAAGCGATAGGGGAACTTCAACCTAGTGCTCCTGAGGATGCAGAATAATGCCATCTTTCTGGGTCTTTGTCTTCGTTGGTCTCGTTCTGCTGGCTGCAGTCGCAATTGGCCTGGCAGGTAATCAGCTGAGCAAATCAACTAGGCGAGTAGCTAGGTCTTATGCTCCAATTGAAGTAAAGATCAAGGCTCTTGGCATCGAAGTTAGCGCTGTAAAGCGCTCAAGGCTCGACAGACAGCGTAGGCTAGAGACAGATGGTTCCAGTGAAATTGATACGGAAGAGTTAGGAAATTCATGAAACTCGAAGGTTGGCACATAGTCTTCATCGTGCTTGTCGTACTTGTTATTTGGGGAGCTCCAAAGCTGCCTAGTTTTGCTAAGAGCTTGGGTGAGTCAATGCGCATCTTTAGAAAAGAGATGAAGCAGATGAGTGACGAGCGAGCTGAAGACAAGAAGCCATCTTCTGAGAAAGCCGAACCAAAAGACAACTAATGGCATCTCGCCGCAATCCCGAAAAGAGAATGAAGCTCTCGGGACATTTCCGTGAATTACGCAAGAGACTATTTCGCTCTGCAATTGCCATTGTCATAGGAACAGCCGTTGGCTGGGAACTCTTCGATAAAGTTTTCGAAGCCCTTCAAAAGCCAGTATTGGATTTGGCCAGAGATGAGCACGTAAATGCACAGATCAACTTCAATTCAGTTGTTTCCGCATTTGACCTTCACATGCAGCTTTCGTTCTTCATTGGAATCTTCATAACTAGTCCAATTTGGCTTTACCAAGTTTGGGCGTTCTTAGCTCCGGCACTGAAAAAACGTGAGCGCAAATACACAGTGATTTTTGCTCTAACCAGCACTCCGCTGTTCGCTGCGGGTGCCTATTTTGGTTGGTGGTTATTTCCAAGCTTTGTGAGAAGTCTGCTGTCCTTTACTCCAGCTGGAAGTGCGAACGTTATTAACGCAGCAGAATATGTTCTCTTCACTGTCCGTGTTCTTCTAGTATTTGGAATGGCCTTTGCCCTACCGGCAATCCTGGTATTGCTAAACGCAATTGGCACGCTATCAGGAAAAGCCATTCTAAAGGGATGGCGATTGGCAGTATTCCTGATCTCGCTCATTGGTGCAGTAGCGACACCGGTATCTGATCCGATGTCAATGTTTTTGTTGATGATTCCATTATTAGCGCTTTATTACATCTCAGCTGGACTAGCTCTACTGAATGATAAGAGACGGGCATTGCGCTCAAAGAGCGCTGAGTCGGTTGACCTTGTCACTAACTATGTTCCAGAAGAGATTGACTAATGGAAGAAGAGTTATCTCCCGCAGAAAGATTTGCCAAAGCGAAACAGAATAAGAGACATGCGAGTCTAGAGAATTTCATCAGCCTCCTAAAATTTCCGCTTGATGATTTTCAGGAAAGGGCTTGCCGTGCCTTAGTGCAAGGACACGGCGTTCTGGTGGCCGCGCCAACTGGAGCTGGAAAGACTATTGTCGGTGAATTTGCGATTCATCTTGCTGTTGAGAAATCTCAAAAGGTGTTTTATACCACCCCCATAAAAGCATTAAGTAATCAGAAATTTGCTGAACTTCAAGCTCGCTACGGAGAAGCATCTGTTGGATTACTTACCGGAGATACCAACATAAATTCCGATGCCCAGATATTGGTGATGACCACCGAAGTGTTGCGAAACATGATTTACGCCAACTCAAACGCACTGATTAGCTTGGGCTTTGTGGTCATGGATGAAGTGCACTATCTCGCAGATCGATTCAGAGGTGCAGTCTGGGAAGAGGTAATTCTTCACCTTCCAAAGGATGTCAAAGTGGTTTCCCTCAGCGCTACTGTTTCTAATGCCGAAGAGTTTGGTGCTTGGCTTGATGAAGTCAGGGGAGATACTTCGGTAATCGTTTCAGAAGTTAGACCGGTGCCTCTGAATCAACATGTGCTTTTTGGTGATGAGTTAATTCCGCTTTTTGATGATGAGTCAAAGCAAACTCGGGTCAACGTGGATTTAGTGCAACGTCATGCCAACAAGATGCGACAGCCCATCAATCGCCCAACTAGAGGTAGGAGAGGTCATCCAGGCCTTACCGATAGAAACCTTTCCAGAATTCCAAAGATCACCAAACCGGAAATCATTGCCATTCTTGATGAGGCAGATCTACTTCCAGCCATTTTCTTTATCTTCTCCAGAGCAGGCTGTGAAGCAGCAGTTCAATCAGTATTGGCATCTGGAATACGCCTAACTAAGCCTGAGGATAAACAACTTATCCGCCGCATAGCCGAGGAGAAGTGTGGATCGATTGCCGATGAAGATCTCTCTGCGCTTGGATACTTCGAGTGGCTGAACGCATTGGAGAGGGGAGTCGCAGCTCACCACGCTGGGTTGCTTCCGGCATTTAAAGAAGTGGTGGAAGAGCTCTTTCTGCGAAAGCTTGTAAAAGTGGTCTTTGCTACTGAGACATTAGCTCTTGGAATTAACATGCCGGCTAGGACTGTGGTTCTAGACAGATTAGATAAATACAACGGCGAAGGAAGAGTCCAAATAACTCCAGGAGAATACACTCAGTTGACTGGACGTGCTGGTCGAAGAGGAATTGATACCGAAGGTCATTCGGTCATTCAGTGGGCGGCTAACCTAGATCCGACCTATGTTGCCTCTCTTGCATCCAAACGCACTTACCCATTGAATTCTTCATTCAAGCCCACGTTCAATATGGCAGTGAACCTAATAGAAGCCTTTGGTCAACGCCGATCTCGGGAGGTGCTCGAAACTTCTTTCGCACAATTCCAAGCCGATCGCTCAGTGGTTGGACTGGCTAGAGGAATTAGAGAGAAACAAAACTCCTTGGACGGTTATGAACAATCCATGAAGTGTCACCTCGGCGATTTTCGTGAATATGCAAGCATGCGCAAGCAAACCAACGATCTGGAAAGAGAGGTAGCCCAGAGCGGTCGTCAAGCTCGTCGCAATGATCTTAGGCAGACCAAAGGTCGAAGAGCACAAGAACTTACGTTAGCTAATTTGAAGAAAGCAATGCGATCACACCCTTGTCATGCCTGTCCAGATCGGGAAGTCCATGCTCGTTGGGGGGAGCGCTGGTGGAAGTTGGAAAAAGAAACCCAAGCAATAATCAAGCAAATCGAATCACGAACAAACCAGGTTGCAAAAACCTTTGATCGAATTAGCGGCATGTTGGTGGAACTGAATTACCTTGAGGTCAGTGAAGGTGATTTAGAGGTCACTGAATCGGGCAAAAAGCTAGCCAAAATCTATGGAGAACGCGATCTTTTGGTGGCTGAATGCCTTAGGAGAAAGATTTGGCATGGAGTAGATGCGCCAACACTTGCAGCTGTTGCTGCCGCCTTGGTCTATGAGTCTCGACGCGATGATGAAAATATCACCCCGAAGCTCCCCAAGGGCGAATTTGTAGAGATCTTTGACAGAACTATGAACGTCTGGGATGACCTCCAAGAAGTCTCACGGTTCCATAACCTACCTCTAACCAGCGAACCTGATTCAACCATGGCTTTGCAAATGTTCCGCTGGGCTACCGGAGCGCGACTTGATAGCGTCCTGTCAGCTACCGGAATGCTAGCCGGCGATTTCATCAGATGGTGTAAACAAACCATTGATTTACTAGAGCAGATAGCCAAAGTACATCAGGATGAACTCTCTGGGGCTGCTGAGAACTCTATCGACAAGATCAAACGAGGAATTGTTGCATATTCCTATTACGCTTAGAAGGTTATGATGCATACGATTTTGAACTGGCTAAGGCACTCAAACTCGTTCTGGGGACGAACTTTACTCGCCATGGCGGGCGGACTGAGCATCGCAGTTACATTTCCAGCATTCAGCTTCGCACCGGGAATATTCATCGGTATTTTCTTAGTCTTCTTAGCAATTAGGCAAGCCGGTTTTTTCAAGGCCCTGGCTCTAGGCTCAATTGCAGGAATTGCCTATTACGGTTTAGTCCTGAAGTGGCTAACAACATATCTTGGCCCGATTCCCTGGGCTGCACTTTCAATCGCTGAAGGCCTGATATTCGGTTTTGCAATTGCTGTCATCGCAGTGGTTTGGCGCTGGTTGGCACAGTTGAATCTAGGTAAAGGCAAATCATTTTTTATTGGTTTCGCTATTGCCTCGATATACACAGCCCGTGAGTATGTAGCAGGACAATTTCCTTTTGGAGGATTGTCATGGGCTAGGGGAGGCCTGAGCCAAGCGGACTCCTATCTCTCAAGTTGGGTTTGGGCTGTTGACATCTCAGGCCTTACCTGGTTGATTGCTTTCGTTTGTGCGATGGCTGTCCTCAAGTTTGTGAACCCACTTCCTCAAGGCTCTGGAGTTGCACTAAGGACAAGGAGTTGGCTGCCAACCTTGGGAGTAGCAGTAGTAGTTTTTGCTGTACCTCTGGTGATCGTGCTCGACTCATCTGGATCTGCTGGGACTCTGAAGGTTGCTGCCGTTCAAGGTAATGCCAATGCCGGCTTATTTGCAGTGAACCCGCCTGGTTCAATCCTTGATAAACACTTAGCGGTATCCAAAGAGTTGATTTCCTCCGGTCGTGCGAAAGGTTTAGACCTAATGGTCTGGCCAGAGAACTCAGCAGATCTAGACCCTGTCACAATGTCAGATCCCAAAGCAAAAATTACTAACTTTGTAAACAATGACCTAAAGGCACCACTGCTTTTTGGTAACAAAACTTTCCGTGGCACTGATTACTTCAACGAAGTTGATCTTTGGTTGCCAAAGGCTGGATTGACTGATTGGTATGACAAGAAGCGTCCAGTTCCATTCGGCGAGTATGTTCCTAATCGATCCTTCTTTATGTCCTTAGCCCCAGAGATGATTGGACTTATTGGCTGGGACATGAGTGCCGGGAAAAGAGATGGAATTTTTCAAATTCCAAACAAAGGTTCGGTTGGTTCGCTGATTTGTTTCGAAGTGACTTTCGATCAACTAAGTTATGACCTGGTCGATAGTGGTGCTAAAGCAATCATGATTCAAACCAATAGCAGCGACTTTGGAAAGAGTGAACAGGGAGTTCAGCTAGCAGCAATTTCTCGAATGAGGGCAATTGAAACTGGCAGGACAGTTGTTTCAATTTCGACTGTTGGAGTTTCTGGAATTTATTATCCTGATGGTTCTATTGAAGACGAACTTCCAACTTTTACTCCAGCAGCGATGGTTGCCAATATTCCTTTGAGGGATAATCTGACACCTGCAGTTCTGTTTGGAAGGTACATCGAGCCAACTAGTTTTGCAATAGCAACACTACTTTTCCCAATCGCAGTGATTGGCAATATTGTTTTGCGACGCAGAAGAAAGAAACAGATTTGAAGACTCTAGTAATCATGCCGACATTCAACGAGTCGGGGAATATTTTGAATGCAGTAAGCAATTTGTTTGCTCACAATCCGAATGTTGACCTACTGATTGTTGACGATTCAAGTCCTGACGGTACCGGCAAGATTGCTGACAGCCTGGCGAAAGAGGATAAGCGAATTAGCGTCTTACATCGCTTAGGTAAAGATGGTTTGGGAGCTGCATACATAGCTGGCTTTGGCTGGGCATTTGAAAGAGATTACGAATTTCTGGTCGAGATGGATGCTGACGGAAGCCACCGTGCTCAAGACCTACCTCTTTTACTGGAAGCAGCTAACGATAATGACCTCGTTATTGGATCTAGGTATGTTCGTGGCGGCAGGACAGAGAACTGGCCTATGCATCGGCAAATACTTTCTCGAGGCGGCAATCTTTACGCCAGAGTCATGCTTGGCGGAAAGTTAAATGACATGACTGCTGGCTTTAGAGTTTTCAGAACGAGTTTTCTAAAATCACTTGATTTGAAGACGATCAATGCTCGCGGTTATTCATTTCAAATTGAAATGGCTTATCGGACACTTCGTTCAGGTGGTCGCGCAGCGGAAGTACCAATAACTTTTGTTGAACGAGTTATTGGAGATTCAAAAATGAGTTCCGATATAGTTCGCGAAGCACTCATACTTATGACCAAATTGGGTCTAAGAAGAATGTTTGGTCGCGGTTAGCTGTTAGTTGCGTCAGCCTGACCGCGAGCTCTTCGAGCTTTCAACTCACCAAGACGCTCGGTTAGAAGCTCTTCCAATTCTTCACGAGATCTTCGTTCAAGTAACATCTCAAAATGTGTTCTAGGTGCCTTAGGGATTTCGGTTTCAAAGGCTTGCTTGCCAGCATCATCGAGCAGTGCACCCTCAAGTGAACAAGATTTACAACCCCAGGCAACTGGTATCTCTGCATCTGCGGAGAAGATCATTTCGGTTAGGTGATCGTTTGCACAGCGGTAAAGGCAGGTCTTTCTGGGGGAGAGGTTCTTGTTTCTGTCGATCTCGAAGCTTTCTGAGCCGAGTCTGGTTCCGCGCATTGGTTGTTGCGACATTTTGTTCCTAACAGTTGAAATGAATGGTGCTCACTAGATAGAAGCAAAAAGACTACGGAATAATTCCCGGGCTCAGGCTTTTCTCAGGGTTTGAACTGCTAACTCTGGCACATCGGTGACTATTCCGCTTGCACCTGATGAGGCGAGTTCAAGAATCTCTTTCGGGTCATTGATAGTCCAGTAGTGCAATTGTGTTCCGGTGGCTAAAACCTTTTTCATAAACTTTTTCGAATCCAGCTTGATGAAAGACATTCTGCGGGGGATTTGTAGCGCTCCGATGTTTTGCAGGGCACTTGCAACCAATGATGTAGGTAATCCGAACAGACAAATGAGCCAAACCTTTATTACAACAGATGCACTGGCTGATGTTGCAACCGGTTTACTGAACTGACTAAGCGCTTTGAGCCTGCGCTGGTTACTAAAACTTGAAACTAGAACTCGATTGTGAGCTTTGAGTCTTTCAACTGTTGCAACCAGATCCGGGATTGCGGCTTCGGCTTTTACATCGATGTTGAATCTGGCTTCGGGGAATTCTTCCAGAGCCTGAGCCAGAGAGGGTATCTTGGTGTTTGAAGGTAACTCCAGCATTCTCAATTCAGACCAGAGGTAATCTGATACATTTCTTGCCACAGAGGTTAATCTCTGTACTGATTCGTCATGAAATAACACCGCGATGCCATCTTTTGTAGCCTGAATATCTGTTTCAATGATGTCTGTGCCAGCCTCAAGTGCTTTCTTGAAGGCTGCAAGGGTATTTTCCTCGGGATCAGCGCCACCGCGGTGTGCAAGAACAACAACCTTGTCATTTATGAAATACGGATGGTTCTGCATGTTTTCCTACGCTGTTGAGTAAACCTGAGGGATAGGCTTAAAGGCGTGCCCTCAAGACCGACTATAGCTACCGCTAAGGCTCTATTCAGGCTTATCCTCGGACTTTATTTGGTGGGTCTTGGACTTGCCATCATGATTCACACAGGCTTAGGAGTGCCACCCTGGGATGTCTTGACCCAAGGTCTTCAAAAACAAACTGGCTGGAGCTTTGCTGTTTCAGCTTCTTGTATTAGTGCCCTCGTATTACTGCTTTGGATTCCGATCAGGCAGAGACCAGGAATTGGAACTCTAGTCAACGCGTTCAGTATCGGGCCATTTGCCGACCTGAATAAGCCTTTGGTTCCAGCAATGCCAACTCTTACATCCCAACTCATTTGGTTGATTGTTGGACTCCTGATCTGTTCAGTAGGGCTTGGGTTGTATATTTCAGCAAACCTTGGCGGTGGCCCTAGAGATGGGCTCGTTGTTGGGTTAACAAGGGTTTCAGGTTGGCCTTTCTGGATTATAAGAAGTCTGGTCGAAGGACTAGTTTTAGCGTCAGGTTGGCTATTAGGAGGGACAGTTGGTCTAGGAACAGTGCTTTTTGCCCTCGGAATCGGCTATTTACTGCAAATATCGATGAAGATATTCGGTTTTGACCCTAAAAAGCCTCAAAATAGTGGGGAAGTGGCCTAAAACCATGCGAAAACACGTCAAACACAGGCCAACTGCTCGAATATTGCTAATTAACCCCCAGAATGAGATTTTGCTCTATAAAACTCATTTCGATCCCGAAGTTCAGTTACCTCCGCGCTGGCTAACTCCAGGAGGTGGAATCGATGAAGGCGAAACCGAACTTCAGGCAGCTGTCAGAGAGCTTTACGAGGAAACTGGCATCCGGATTCAAGAAGAAGACCTATCTGAACCGATTCTGGTAACTTCAGGAACTTGGCTCTGGGGTGATGGAATTCATAGCCACACATACACAGACACAATTTTTAGATATCAGGTTGAAAGCTTTAGTCCAGATACATCTGGATTTACCCAAGATGAACTCAGAGACGTTCTAGAAATCAAATGGTGGAATGTTCAGGAACTGTTGGACAGCGGTGAGCAATTAGCTCCACACGAACTTGCTGACTGGCTTCGGGCTAACATTCCGTCTAACTAATCGCCGATAATGAACATTATGTCAAGTAATGTTTTATTCGGTAAGGAGTGCTACTCCCCAGTCATTTGGCTAACTGAGACCCATTCATTGAGTTTCGCTATTGCACGCCCATCATCGATCGCAGAGTGGCACATTGCATACGCTTTGGCTAACTCTGAGATTAAATCGAAACCTGAATTACCCTTAGCCAATTCATAGGCAGCAATTCCGGCTGCTGCATTTAGAGCCACTATGTCGCGAATGGCAGACTGCTCCCCTGTCAAATCTGAATTTTGAGCTAAAACCACTCGAGCCGTACCTGCGTTGGCTTGAGAATCGCCACCAATTAGATCTGAAACAATGGCTTGCTTTATGCCCAATTGGGCAGGACTGAAGGTTGTTTCTGTTACGTTCCCGTTGGTAACGACCCAAATTGTGCTTGAGCCGGTGGTTGTGAGCTCATCTAAACCATCCGAACCCCTAAAAACCAGTGCACTTCGGCCCCTAGCAGACATTTCAGCGGCTAAGAGCGGGGCTATTTGAGAATTTGCGACTCCTAGAGCCGTAGCCACTGGCTGAACTGGGTTTGCAAGTGGTCCTAAGAAATTGAATGTAGTCGGAACGCCTAGTTCACGCCTAATTGCACCGACATTTTTCAATGCTGGATGAAATAGCGGTGCAAAAAAGAATGAAATACCCGTTTGTTCAAAAACTTTGGCTATTTGGGTTGGAGTTAGCTCTAAATTGACTCCAAGTGCCTCAAGCATCTCAGATGAACCGGTTTTACCTGAGGCAGACCTTGAGCCGTGCTTTAGGACCGGATAACCGCTTGCAGCAATCAACATGGCAGCCATCGTTGAAATGTTTACTGTCCCGAGTTGATCTCCCCCTGTGCCGACTATATCGATGGCATCTGAGGTCAATGGTGGCTTTACAGCATGTTCCAGGAGAACATCAACAAATCCAGAGAGTTCTGTGACACTTTCGCCTTTAGTTCTCAAAGCCAGCAGAAAACCTCCGACCTGGGCTGGTGTCGCTTCGTTGGAAATAATTTGTGTCATTGCCCAACGCGCCTCGGCAAGATCAAGGTCTTGCTTTTGAATTATTCGGTTGAAAATCGCTTTCCAACTCAACTCTGTGGTCATGGCTTCAGTTTAGCCATTGCCTGACGAATAAATCTCAATAAAAACCCCACCACTACGGGGGTTTGAAGCAATTGTAACGATTTGGGATTGTAGGATTAGAACATGACAACCGCTCCCCTAGCTCATGGTCAAATCCACCGCCCAAGTTCAACTTCAGTTGGCACAATCGTGTGGCTCGGTAGCGAGGTCATGTTCTTCGCGGCGCTATTTGCCATGTATTTCAGCCTTCGAGCTAACTCCCCAGAAATTTGGTCTTCTGATACGGCAAGACTGGATGTTCGCTTCGCCTTGATAAACACCCTTATCCTTGTCGCATCCTCTTTTACAGCCCAATTTGGAGTATTTGCAGCTGAAAGAATGCAGCCGAGAGCTACGGGTAAATCCCCCTTCAAGTGGGGTATGGTCGAGTGGTTCTTCTTGAGCTACGTCCTAGGAGCAATCTTCGTCTCTGGCCAGGTTTGGGAGTACTCAAACCTCATCAGCGAAGGCGTTTCCCTATCTAGCAACAGCTATGGTTCTGCCTTCTACATCACAACTGGTTTCCACGCCCTCCACGTGACCGGCGGTTTGATTGCATTCCTTTTTGTTATCGGCAGAAGCTTTGCAGCCAAGAAGTTTGGTCACAAGGAAGCTACAGCAGCCATCGTCGTTTCTTACTACTGGCACTTTGTGGACGTAGTTTGGATTGGACTTTTCCTAATCATCTACGTTTTGAAATAACCAAAGGGTAAATCACTGACATGACTAAGTTCAAGAAAAAAGTAAACGGTATGCGCCGAAGCCCGATGGCTTTGGGGATTATTCTCTTCGCAGGATTACTTGCCGTCGGAACTGGTTACTCTGCGGTAAATGCTGCGGTCTCCCCTAACGCGCAAACTCAGCACTCTGCAGAGCAGATTGCTATGGGTAAGAAGCTTTTCCTATCTAACTGTGCTTCTTGTCACGGCAAGAATGCCGAAGGCACTGCAAATGCGCCTAGCCTGATCGGCGTCGGAGAGGCATCGGTCGACTTCCAAGTATCAACAGGTCGTATGCCAGGTGCAGCCAGTGGACCTCAGCTTGAAGTAAAGCCAGTTCAATTCACTGAAGAGCAGATTGCAGCACTTGCAGCTTACGTTGGTTCTCTTGCTGCCGGACCCGCAATTCCAGACAAGGCTTACTTGCAAGCCGGTGGTGACGCAAACAACGGTGGAGAGCTTTTTAGAATCAACTGCGCCATGTGTCACAACGCAGCTGGAGCTGGTGGAGCTCTAACTCAAGGTAAATACGCTCCGAACCTAATGGGTTCTTCAGCCAAAACAATCTATGAAGCCATGCTCACCGGGCCTCAGAACATGCCTGTGTTCAATGACGAGAACATCACTCCTCAAGAGAAGAGTGACATCATCACCTACTTGTCCTACCTTCAGACCAACAAATCTGTCGGTGGAGATGACTTAGGAAACCTTGGTCCAGTTGTTGAAGGGCTCTTAGCCTGGCTGGGTCTACTTGGATTAATTGTTGCCATCACTGTATGGCTTGGCGCTAAATCGAACTAAGAAGAAAGATTAAAGTGAGCGAAGATTCAAAGGACTTAGCGAAAGCTAGCGAAAGTCGTTACTCAGAACACGAGTATGACCTTGGCCTTAGGGTTGCGCACCCGGATGCAGTAGCAGATCCAGGCATCGAACCACATCGAGTTCGAATGACTGACAAGAGTGCAAAGCATGAAAAGAGTGCAGTTCGTCAGGTAACCGCCTTGTTCGTCCTTTCAATGCTTGGGAGCGCGTTCGCCCTTTATGCATATTTTGCTTTCCCGATTGAACTGGGCAACATGGCGAGTGTTCGGTCGAACACTTTGTTCCTGGGACTTGGAATTACTCTTGGTCTACTTGGCATCGGTATCGGTGCAGTGCACTGGGCTAAAACTTTGATGCCAGACAATGAAGTTTCTGAAGAGCGTCATCTAACCCGAGGTTCAGATGAGAAGCGCGCCGCAGCCGTTGAAATCATCAACTTAGCAAACCAAGAATCTGGTTTCAGCAGACGAAAATTGATTCGCAGAACCCTCTATGGAGCGCTAGCGTTTTTCCCACTTCCAGGTCTAATTATTTTTGGTGATCTAGGTCCAAACGTTAACGAGAAACTACGCCACACTGCTTGGAGGAAGGGCACTCGCCTAGCTCGTGACCCTAATGGAAGAGCTATCAAAGCCTCTGACGTAACCATCGGTTCTGTATTTCACGTTATTCCAGAAGGTCTCATGCCTGAAGATGAGGGCTATCTACAAGCTAAAGCAAAGGCGGCAGTTTTGCTTGTCAGAGTTGACCCTAGTGAATTGATTGAAACTCCTGAGCGCGCTTCTTGGTCCTATCAGGGCATCGTTGCTTATTCAAAGATTTGCACACACGTTGGTTGCCCAGTTGCCCTTTACGAACAACACACTCACCACCTACTTTGTCCTTGCCATCAGTCAACATTTGACCTTGTCGATGGTTGCAAAGTTATCTTTGGTCCTGCAACAAGAGCTCTCCCCCAGCTTCCGATCACAGTAGACAGCGAAGGATTCCTAGTTGCGCAGAGCGATTTCCTCGAACCAGTCGGCCCTTCATTCTGGGATAGGAGCGTGAAGTAATGACTAACGCAACAGCAACTCCAAAGAAGAACGGTTTCTTAGCCGGCACAGCCAACTATGTCGATGAGCGCGTTGGCGTCGCGGGAATCCTAAAGGAATTCGGTAGAAAGATTTTCCCTGATCACTGGTCGTTCATGCTCGGTGAAGTTGCCCTTTACTCATTCTTAGTTCTTCTGCTTTCAGGTACTTTCCTAACTTTCTTCTTCAACCCATCCATGGCTGAGACCATTTACCAAGGCTCATACGCTCCACTAAAGGGCGCTCACATGTCAGTCGCTTATTCCTCCAGCTTGGACATTAGCTTTGAAGTCCGCGGTGGATTACTAATGCGTCAGGTTCACCACTGGTCAGCCTTGCTATTTGTTGCGGCTGCCGGATTACACATGCTGAGAGTTTTCTTTACGGGAGCTTTCCGTAAGCCTAGAGAATTGAACTGGGTAGTTGGATTTGTGCTATTTGTTTTAGGAATGGCTGCCGGATTTACCGGTTACTCACTGCCAGATGACCTGCTATCTGGAAATGGTCTCCGAATCATCGATGGAATGATGAAGGGTATTCCGGTTATCGGAACCTCTGTTTCAACAGGTCTATTCGGTGGTGAGTTCCCTGGCACTGCGATTGTGAGCAGACTATACAGCTTGCACATCATGCTCGTTCCTGCATTGATTCTGGTCTTCTTAGCCTTGCACCTGTTCATGCTTGTGATCCATAAACACACTCATTACTCAGGTCCAGGCAAGAAAGACACCAACGTTGTTGGTTACCCGCTTATGCCTGTTTATGTTGCAAAAGCTGGTGGTTTCTTCTTCATCGTTTTCGGTGTGATTATGCTGATCGCAACATTCTTTACCATCAACCCAATCTGGAACTATGGTGGCTACGACCCATCCCCTGTTTCAGCTGGAACTCAGCCAGACTGGTATATCGGCTGGCTTGATGGTGCTCTTCGTTTGGCACCGACTGGAATTGAGTTTATGGTTGGCGATTACACAGTTTCAACCAATATCCTGCTTCCACTTGTAATCAGTTTGGTGTTCCTAGCCGCAGTCGCAATCTACCCGTTCATCGAGAACTGGGTTACCGGAGACAAGAGAGAACACCACGTTCTTGACCGTCCACGTAACGCACCAACAAGGACTGCAATCGGCGCAGCTGGTGTTACCTTCTATGCCGTGCTCCGTTCATCGAGAACTGGGTTACCGGAGACAAGAGAGAACACCACGTTCTTGACCGTCCACGTAACGCACCAACAAGGACTGCAATCGGCGCAGCTGGTGTTACCTTCTATGCCGTGCTCTGGGCCGGTGCGAGCACGGATTTGATTGCAACTAATTTCAAGATGTCTTTGAATCAGGTTCTAGTCTCGATGCAGATCTCTCTGATAATCCTGCCTTTTGTTGCATTCTTTGTAACAAAGCGACTTTGCCTGGCTCTTCAGCGTAAGGATCGTGAGATTGCAATTCACGGAAGAGAATCAGGGCGTATTGTTCGTCTCCCACATGGTGAGTACATTGAAGTCCATGAGCCATTGGACCCACACGATCTATACAAGCTCGTTGACTTCAAGGATTACAAGCCAACTCTTGCCAGACCAAACGAGCAGGGCAAGATTACAGTTGCAGCAAGACTACGTTCTTCACTTTCTAAGTTCTATTTCGAAGACCGAATTGCCCCTGCAACTCAAACTGAAATTGATGAAGCTGCGCACCACGCTCATGAAATTGAAGCTGAAGTGAAGAAAGCCATCGAATCATCTAAGTAACCTTAAGGACTACAGTTATGCCCGCCATCGGAAATATTTTCGTGGTGGGCACTTCTGGTTCTGGCAAAAGCACTGTTGCCAAGAGAATCTCAGCTGCCCTAGGACATAAACATGTTGAGATAGATGCATTACTCTGGCTTCCTAATTGGACACAACGTGATTCGAGTGAACTAGCCAAGCTCCTTCAGGCAGAACTAGCTCAGGGTCCTATAGTTATGGATGGCAACTTTGCCACTAAAGGTATAACTCCCCGCGAAGGCGATGTCCTCATATTCCTTGACTACCCAAGATGGCGGATTATCTCCAGGCTAATTAGAAGAAGCCTTGCCAGAGTCATACTGAGACAAGAACTCTGGTCAGGAAACCGTGAGGAATTCAAGTTTCTAATCTCAAGTGATCCTCAAATCAATCCAATACTTCATGCTTTCAAAACTCATTCATCTAGACACCACAGTTACACAAAACTGCTGGAAGAATCGTATGACACCTCGAACCATATAGTAAAAAACCCCAAGCAACTAAGAAAGTTACTTGAGGTTCTTTAGCCTAAATTTAGTGTGCGTGTAATCCTCGAGAGTGTTCGAACACAAACCCAATCAAAGCGACAATTGCCAATGGGAATCCGATAATAAACATCCACCAACCAACGGCTAGCGATGTGAAACAAATCGCTCCTCCAATACCTAACATCAAAGGCCACCAAGACCAAGGCGCGAAGAACCCCATCTCAGCTTCGCCATCTTCGATGTTGGCATCAGGCATGTCTTCAGGACCGGTGAAGTTCTTAGCGGTCTTACCTAGGTAAAAAGCCAAGAAACCAGTCAGGAAAACCAACATTCCTATGGCAGCAAAACCGATGACTTCAATTTTTCCATAAACCAGGTTGGACCAGTATCCGTAAACAATTGCAACTATGAAATAAAAAACTGTTAGAAGGTTAAATATCTTGGTATTGGTCTTCATTATTTGACCTTAACTTTCGATGGTGTTGGTTCCAGCGCTGCTGGATCAGCAAAATCTGGATGGTTCAAATCAAAAGCTGGAGACTCGCTTCTAATTCTCGGGATGCTGGTGAAGTTGTGACGTGGGAATGGAGAAGCTGTTGCCCATTCTAGAGAACGTCCATAACCCCAAGGGTCATTGACTTCAACCTTCACACCGTTGCGATGGGTAATCCAAACGTTCCACATGAACGGCAGCATAGAAAGTGCGAGAAGTGCTGCACCAGCGGTTGAAACTTGGTTCATCCATGTGAAGCCGTCGCTAGGAAGGTATGTTGCGTAGCGACGTGGCATACCGATAACGCCTAGCCAGTGCTGAATTAGGAATGTTGCGTGGAAACCTATAAACAAAAGCCAGAAGTGGATCTTGCCCAGACGCTCGTTGAGCATTTTGCCTGTCATCTTTGGCCACCAGAAATAGAAACCAGCAAACATCGCAAATACGACTGTTCCAAAGACCACGTAGTGGAAGTGGGCAACGACAAAGTATGAGTCTGAAAGATGAAAGTCAAGCGCCGGAGATGCCAAGATAACTCCGGTGAGACCACCGAAAATGAATGTGGTTAGGAAGCCCAAGCTCCAAAGCATTGGTGTCTCAAACGTGACAGATCCTCGCCACATTGTTCCAATCCAGTTGAAGATCTTAACACCGGTTGGGACTGCAATCAGCATTGTGGTGAAAGCAAAGAACGGAAGCAATACTGATCCTGTGAC